>OKRU01000006.1_pt1 | contig 155479 bp, 148 predicted proteins | sample 1601131 | NCBI WGS metagenome assembly OKRU01 (sample SAMEA3541558, study PRJEB24748) | human gut metagenome | biome: human gut; feature: human-associated habitat; material: faeces | place: China | collected 2012
CGATAATATCGCAGTTTTCCTTAACAAGCCGTCCGAGCCCTTTGCCTTCCGCGCCGATAACCAGCACCAGCGGCCCGGTTAAATTGGCTTTGGTGTAGGGTTCGCCGTCCATATCGGCACCGGCAACCCAAAAGCCCTGTTTTTTCAAATCTTTAAGCTGCTGCACAATATTGCCTATTTGTATAACCGGCACATATTCCACCGCACCGGCGGAAATTTTGGCAACAACAGCGTTCAGCGGGCAGCTGCGGCGTTTCGGCAGCAGAATGCCGTGCACACCTGCAGCGTCTGCCGTACGGATAAGCGCGCCGAGGTTCTGCGGGTCCTGCAATTCGTCAAGCAGTAGCAAAAACGGTGCTTCGCCCTTAGCGGCAGCTTTTTTAAGCGCGTCCTCCAGAGTTTTAAACTCTACCGGCGCAGCATAAGCAACCACGCCCTGATGGCGTACTCCCTGTGCAAGTTTATCAAGTTTGTCGCTTTTAACAAATTCCACTGCCACGCCTTTTTCCTTAGCTGCGGCAATAATTTCCGTTACTCCCCTCGCACCGTCCTGAACCATTACTTTATTCAGCGCGCGGCCGCTGCGCAAAGCCTCAGCAACGGGGTTTCTTCCGGCAATAAATTCTTCTTTCATAACTTCACCTTTAGTTTTTTTCTGCGGCTTTTTTAGCTTTTAAAATAGCTTCAAGGCGTCCGCAGCTCATGGCACCTTCGCGGCAAATGCCTTCGCTTACGCAGGTCGGTCCGGCGTTTTCAAAAATAACCGGAGCAACGCGCTTGCATTCTGCCAGCATCTTTTCCGCCAGCGCGCGGATTTCCCACTGCGCACGCATGCAACAGCGCAGGCTGAAAAAGTTCAGCAGCGAGCGTGCATTAAAAGTGCAGACGATTTTTGTTTCCGCCGCATTTGGCAGCACATAGCGCGCGTCCTCTGCCGGAATGCCCATTTCCGTAAATTTATTGTAGGCATCCTGCAGCTTCTGCATTAAATCTTCAAACTCAGCCTTTGCTTCCGGTTTGGCCGCAATGGAAGGAGGCATAATTACCTCAAAATTATGTTCTTTAACATAACGCTGCGACTGCTGCGAATAAGAAGCAATGCGGTGGCGCACAAGCTGATGCGTTAAAACGCGCGAAACGCCTTCGATAGCAAAGGTAAAGGTAACATGTTCCAGAGTGGAAAAATGCCCCATCGAAACAAGTTTGCGCACCAGGGACGCCGCCTGTTCATCAGAAATTTTTTCTTCAAGCTGCGCCGCACCGATAGGAGAATAGCAAAGACGCGCGCTCATGGCAACGGTCTTTTCAGGTTCCGGCGTATGCCTTACTAATTTTACCTGCATATTTTACCTCATTTTGTCTTAAAATCATCAATAATGATATTAAAAGCCTGTTCCATAATTTTTTCCAGGCGTTCATCTTCGTTGTTTAAAAACAGCCAGCCGATAAGCGCTTCAAAAGCCGTGCTCATACGGTATTCGTGCACGCTGGCACTTTTGGGCACGGAAGATTTTGTATTGCGCCCGCGTTTTACAACGGCTATTTCCTGTTCGTTAAGCGTATCCAGCAAAGCTGCCAGAGCCTTGGCCTGATATACAGCCGATACCGCTTTGGAGCTTAAATCGTGTATAACGCGCACATGGCTTGATGCTGCCAGAAAGCGCAGGCGTACATACAGCGAAAAAACCACATCGCCCACATACGCCAGAAGCACTGGGTTCATGCTGCCTGCTTCCGGTAAAGAAACTCCGGCAGCCTGCACGGCTGCCAGAGCATGTTCTTTCACTAATTTATATTGTTGAAACTTCACTGTTTTTTCCACCGTACTCCCTGCGGAGTGTCCTCAAGCACAATGCCGAGGCCGGTTAAAGCATTGCGCAGTGCGTCTGCCTGAGCGTAATTTTTAGCGGCACGCGCTTCCTGGCGCAGGCTTACAACCGTTTCAATCAGCTTGTCTTCAAGCGAAGCATCTTTTTCTGCCGCAGGCTGCGCGGAAGTTTCCAGCACGCCGATAATGCCGCAGAACTCAGCAAAAAGTTTTTCCATATTTTCAACCAGCTTGCCGTCCGGTTTTTCGCTACCGGTGCTGATATGCTGATGATAAATGTTAATTTCTTTTGCCAGTTCAAACATAAAACTGATGGCAAGCGCAGTATTGAAATCGTCGCTCATTGCTTCCATAAAGCCGCTGCGCAGTTCTTCCAGTTTTGCGTAAAGCGCTTTGCTGGTTTCCGTCGGGCCGCCGCTGATAAGCTGAGCCAGTTCTTTTAAATTGTCCTGTGCGGTTTTTAAACGTGCCAGGCTGCGCTGCGCTTCCTTCAGGCGCTCGTCGCTGAAATCCAGCGGGCTGCGGTAATGAGTGGAAAGGATGAAAAAGCGCAGTGTTTCCGGCTCGAAATGTTCCAGAATATCGGCAACGGTAAAGAAGTTGCCAAGCGATTTGGACATTTTTTCTTCGTTAACGGTAATAAAACCGTTATGCAGCCAGTAACGTACAAACGGATGTACGCCGGTGCAGCCTTCGGACTGGGCAATTTCATTTTCGTGGTGCGGGAAAATAAGGTCGCTGCCGCCGCCGTGGAAATCGAAGCTTTCGCCAAGGTATTTCATGCTCATGGCAGAGCATTCAATATGCCAGCCCGGGCGTCCGTTGCCCCACGGGCTTTCCCAGTAAGGTTCGCCGGGTTTGGCTGCTTTCCACAGCGCAAAATCAAACGGGTTATGCTTTTTGTCGTTAACGTCAACGCGGGCGCCGGCCATCATATCTTCCAGCTTGCGTCCGGAAAGTTCGCCGTAGCGGTCAAACTTTTCAACGCTGTAATATACGTCGCCGTCAAGCTCATAAGCATAGCCTTTATCAATAAGGGTCTGCACAACATTAATAATTTCCTGCATATGCTCGGAAACGCGCGGGTAAACATGCGCGCGGCGTACGTTCAGCTTATCCATTACTTCAAAATAAGCGTCGATATAACGCCCGCAGATGTCGCTCCACTGCACGCCTTCCTTATTCGCCGTGTTGATGATTTTATCGTCAACATCGGTAAAATTCTGCACATGCAGAACATCATAGCCTTCATGCTCCAAAAAACGGCGGATAACGTCCCAGGTTACAAAGGGGCGTGCATTGCCGATATGGGGATGGTTGTACGGCGTAACGCCGCAAACATACATATAGGCTTTGCCGGTATGCAGAGGCACAAATTCTTCTTTCTTTTTGGTGAGCGTATTATAAACTTTAATAGCCATAGTAATTGCTCCTTAATATAACTTAACCCCAACTTTATCAAGACTGTTTTTAATGCGGCTTACGGTGCGGGCAAGACCCAGAAGCGGAACCATTTCCGCAAGTTCCGGTCCGTGCTGGTTGCCGGTAAGCGCTACGCGGATAGGCATGAACACGTTTTTGCCGCCCAGTTTGGTTTCTTTCTGAATAGCTTTAAAAGTTGCCTTTACGGAAGGACCGTCCAAAACTTCCAGCTTCGGCAGTTTGTCAAACAGCAGGCGGATTACTTCCGGTACGGTTTCTGCCAAAAGCACGTTTTTGGCATCGTCATTTTCAAAATCAAAATTATCTGTAAAGTACATGGCAACATCATCCGGCACCTGTGCTGCGTAGGATACGTGCTGCTGCGCAGTGGCAACAACATCTTTCAGCCATTCCAGCTTGTCGCCGTATTCTTCGCCGTTAATAAAGCCTTTTTTTATCATATGCGGTTTGGCTGCTTCGTAAAACTCGTCGCGGCTCAGTTTGCGCATATAGTGCTGGTTAATCCAGTTCAGTTTGTCAATGTCAAATACAGCCGGGTTCTTGGCAACATGGTCCATGCTGAACTCTTTAACAAGCTCGTCCATGCTGAAAATTTCCTGTTCGCTGTTAGGCGCCCAGCCAAGAAGTGCCAGGAAGTTGTCAATAGCTTCCGGCAGATAGCCGAGCTGGCGGTACTGCTCTACGGAAGTTGCACCGTGGCGTTTGGACATTTTGGTGTGGTCCTTGCCGAGAATAAGGGAAATATGCCCGAAGGTAGGCTGTTCAAAGCCAAGTGCGTCATAAATAAGGCACTGGCGCGGAGTGTTGGAAAGATGTTCCTCGGCGCGGATAACATGGGTGATATGCATTAAAGAATCGTCGATAACAACGGCATAGTTATAGGTCGGAATACCGTCGGATTTAACGATAACGAAATCGCCGATGCCGTTGGAATCAAACACAACGTCGCCGCGTACCATGTCGCGCACTAAAATCTGTTTGTCGGCAGGCACTTTAAAGCGTACGGTCGGTTTTCTGCCTTCGGCTTTATATTTTTCAATCTGTTCCGGCGTTAAATGGCGGCATTTGCCCATGTAGCGCGGCATTTTGCCTTCGGCAAGCAAAGCCTGGCGTTCTGCCTCCAGTTCTTCATCAGTGCAGTAGCAGTAGTATGCCTTGCCTTCTGCCAGCAATTTATCGGTATATTTTTTATAAATTTCCAGGCGTTCGGTCTGGCGGTAAGGGCCGTTTTCGCCGCCTACGTCAATGCCTTCGTCCCAATCCATACCAAGCCATTTTAAAGCTGCCTTAATATTTTCTTCGCTTTCACGGCTGGAACGCTCAAGGTCGGTATCTTCAATGCGCAAAATCATTTTGCCGCCCATTTTGCGGGCAAACAGCCAGTTAAACAGTGCGCTGCGTGCGCCGCCGATATGGAAAGGCCCGGTAGGACTGGGCGCAAATCTTACTCTAACTTCATTAGCCATCAAACTCATTCCTCCAAAAAATTAATCTTTTATATTATAGCATAATCTGTTAAATGCGTCATATTTTAATCAGGCTTACGCAGGCTTCTCCGGCAATGCCTTCACCGCGCCCGGTAAAGCCCAGTTTTTCGGTTGTTGTAGCTTTTACGTTTACGGCGTCTTCGCCAAGTTCAAGCGCCGCCGCAAGGTTGGCCCGCATCTGCGGGATAAATCCGGCAAGTTTTGGCTTTTGGGCAATAATTGTTACATCGGCATTGTTTACGTGCCAACATCGCTCCTTTAAAAGCGCAATGACATGCGCCAGCAGCTTCATGCTGTCCGCACCTTTAAAGCGCTCGTCGGTATCGGGAAAATGCCTGCCGATATCGCCAAGGGCAGCAGCCCCCAAAAGAGCATCCATTAAAGCATGCACGGCAACGTCAGCATCGCTGTTCCCGTCAAGGCCAAGTTCATAAGGCACTTCAACCCCGCACAAAATAAGTTTGCGGTTTTCCGTAAGGCGGTGCACATCAAAGCCTGTGCCTACCCTAAACTGCGGAACTTTTATTTCCTGCTGCATAGCCATTCCCCTGTCTGCACAAATTTTTTCTGCCAAAAGCAAATCTTCCGGCGTGGTAATTTTAATGTTTTCGTAACTTCCTTCGGCAACGGCAACTTTTACTCCCAAACGCTCCACCAACGAAGCATCGTCAGTTACTGCTGCGCCGCACAGGTTTTCGCTGCCGTAAGCGCGGTGCAAAAGTTCCGCCTTAAAAATCTGCGGCGTCTGCACGGCACGCAGCAGGCTGCGCTGCGGTGTACCGGCAACAAAACCGTTTTCATCAATAAGTTTTATAGTATTTTTTACCGGCACCGCCGCTATGGCCGCCCCATATTTCACGGCAGCTTTCAAAGTGCGCTCAAACACCTCTTTGCCTGCAAACGGGCGTGCGCCGTCATGCACGGCAATAAAACCGCCGCTGCCGGTTAAGGCAAGCGCATTTTTCACGCTGTCGGTGCGTTCTGCGCCGCCTGCCACAACTGCTGTATCAAGCAGCGGAAAAAGCTCCCGGTATTTGGCAAGCATATCATTTATATCGTCAATTTCAGCTGCGCCTGCGGCGATAATGGTTTTATCCGCCATGCCGGTATCGTTTATCATGCTCAGGCACTGCACTAAAAGCGGCAGCCCGCCCAGCATAGCAAACACTTTGTTTTTCCCGAGGCCAAGCCTTTTTCCCGCACCGGCGGCAGGCACAATAACCGTAAGTTTATCCATACAAATCACCTGTTAGCAACTTTGGCAAAAACCATGCGCCCGGCAGAAGTCTGCAATACGGAAGTAACTTCAGCCATTACGGAAGAACCGATAAAGCGTCTGCCGTTATCGACGACTATCATTGTGCCGTCTTCAAAATAAGCAATAGCCTGCCCTGCTTCCTTGCCTTCGCGCAGCAAAAACACGTTAATGTTTTCGCCGGGCACAACCATCTGCTTAACGGCGTTGGCCAGATCGTTAATGTTTAAAACATCAATGCCCTGAATTTCTGCCACTTTGTTCAAGTTAAAATCGTTGGTTACAATAATCCACTGTTTTTGCTGAGCCAGCTTCACCAGCTTGGCATCAACGCCTTCCAGTTCCGGATAATCGGTATCGTCAACAAAAACACGCTCCGGGTTCTCCATTTGTATTTCATGAAGCAAATCGAGCCCGCGCCTGCCCTTGCCGCGTTTTAAGCCGTCAGAAGAATCAGCCAGTGTCTGCAATTCGCGGATAACGAATTTAGGCACTATCATAAAGCCTTCCAAAAAGCCTGTTTTTAAAATATCGCCAATACGGCCGTCAATAATTACGCTTGTATCAAGCAGCTTATTGTCGCAGTAAACGCGGTCGCTGTCATAAGCGTCTTTAACGGCAGCAGGCTTAACCGCGCCTTTCAGCGACGGCAGGCTCCTGTCAAAAAAGCCCACAATATCCTGATGCTTGCGCAAAGCTACCTTGGCGCCGACCATGGAAAGCACTACGCTGAAAATAAGCGGGATATACGGCCCGATAATAGGCAGATGCGAAAAAGGCCCGCCCAAAAGGTTGGCCAGCACAAGGCCAATGGCAATGCCGAAGGTTATTACCATGATGTCGCTGGTAGGGACGCGTGCCAGCAAAATGGCAATTTTCTCCGTCCAGCTCGTCATTTTACGGATAATAACAGGAGCCAGTGCCATGCCCATACTGCCAAAAACAAAAATTCCGACACTGCCTGATACGATTGTTGTAAAAGCAATGCCGAAAAAGCCGTTGCCATAAAATTTGTAATCAAAGTAATCCGAAATATAAGGCAGTAAATATTCTGTAAGTATAAGTCCGGTAACAGCAAAAACAACGACTATTGTAATCCGCAGCACTCTGTTTAACATTTTCTCACCTCCTTCAGGGTATAATTAGGGATTATGTTTATTGTACTACAAATCAGCTGGCAAAAACAGTGTAAAAAATAAAAAACACCGTTTTTTACCGGTGTTTTTATTCAAAAAATTTATCAAGCCACTTTTCGGCGTCTTTCTGGCTTTCGTCGCAAACCAGCATCATCTCGCTCACCAGTATCTGGCGCGCGTTCCCCAAAAGCCTTCGTTCTCCGGTGGACAGCTTTTTCTCGTTTTCCTGCGTCTGCAGGATATGTATAACTTCGGCAACGTCAAGCACATTGCCGCTTTTCATTTTGTCAAGATACATATTAAAGCGCCGGTTCCAAGTAATGCCTTTGGCGTTAAACTCAACCGGTGTGCCAAGCACTTTTTCAATGCCCGGAATTTCATCTTTGGTGATAATATGGCGCAAACCAACACGTTCTACATTTTTAAGCGGCACCATAACACGCATATCGGTAAGAAGCATTACCATAACAAGATAATCCACCGCTTCACCAGCAAGCTCATGCTGCTCTATGGCCTGCACAATACCTGCACCATGCATCGGATATACAACTTTATCTCCTACGGAAAACATTGGCGCCCCTCCTTGTACAAAATGCCAGCTTTCGCCCTAATACTCTTTTATTGTAACACCAAGGAGTAAAAATGTCAAAATTTATTTATTTTATCATAGTAGTTAATTTGTGTCAACGTTTTTGCCGCATAAAACATACAAAAAAACGGGCCGTTAAGCCCGCTTTTTAATTAAAAATTGCGTTCAGCGCTTCTTCAAGCGTCGCCGCCTGAATAATGCCCGACGTTTTCTGCTCCATATTAAGTTTGCCTTTCGGCACTACAAATTTTGTAAAACCAAGGTTTGCAGCATCACGTATGCGCCGCTCCGTACCGGCAACGCGGCGTATTTCACCGGTAAGCCCCACTTCGCCCACCGCCAGCACGCCATGCGGCACGGGTTTATTGCGGTAGCTCGATACCAGCGCTGCCGCCGCGGCAAGGTCTACCGAAGGCTCGATAATTTTCATGCCGCCAACAACGTTTAAATAAGCATCAAAATTGCCAAAATCCATGCCCAGCCGCCGCTCCAAAATAGCCAGCAGCATGTTTACGCGGTTGTAATCAAACCCAACGGCCGTGCGCCGCGGCATGCCGTAAGGCGTTTTGGCAACCAAAGCCTGTACTTCAACCATAATCGGGCGGTTGCCTTCCATGCAGGCGCAAACCACGCTGCCCGGCGCGTTTTCGGCGCGGTTTTCCAAAAACAGCCCGGCAGGGTTGGCAACCTCCTTTAAACCGCCGGTTTCCATCGAAAATATTCCGCTTTCGCTGGTAGAACCAAAACGGTTTTTCAGCGCACGCAAAACGCGGAAGGAATATGTCCTGTCACCTTCAAACTGCAGCACAACGTCAACCATATGTTCCAAAAGGCGCGGCCCGGCAATATTTCCGTCCTTGGTAACGTGCCCGATGATAATAACGGCAATGCCTGTTGCTTTGGCAAAACGCAGCAGCTTGGCAGTACATTCGCGCACCTGCCCCACGCTGCCTGCCGCCGTTTGCAGTTCAGGGTTATACATAGTCTGAATGGAATCTATAACAAGTATCTGCGGCTGTACTTCTTTAGCCTGCAAAAGCACGGCGTCAAGGTCGGTCGCGGTCATCACCAGCAGCGCTGTGCCCGGTTTGCCCAGCCTGCGCGCACGCATCGCGGTCTGCGCTTCCGATTCTTCACCCGACACATATAAAACTTTAATGCCCCCGGCGCTGAAGCGGATACCGGCATCCAAAAGCATGGTTGATTTGCCGATACCCGGGTCGCCGCCCAAAAGCACAAGGCTACCGGGCACAAGCCCGCCGCCGAGCACTCTGTCAAATTCGTTAATGCCTGTTTTAAGGCGCTCAACTTCCGTAAGCATTACTTTGTCAAGCGTTTTGGGCTTGGGCGCTTCTTTCGGCATTAAAAAGCTTTGCTGCGGGCCGGAAGCCGGCGTTTCCAATTCTTCTGCCAGGCTGTCCCACGTGCCGCATTCGGGGCAGCGCCCCATCCATTTGGCCGTGGTATAACCGCAGTTCTGGCACACAAATTTAGTTTTGGTTTTGGCCATTATTTACCTCCGCCGGATGTATTTCTTCGTGCGTTAACACCACTTCAACTTTTTTAGGCGTAAAAACAATGTTTCCGCTTTCGCCGACGCTTGCGCAAATGGTATCGCCAGCCTTAAACATGCCCGCCAGGTACAAATCGCTTACAGGGTCTTCCAGCATCTTGCGTACGGCACGGCGCAAAGGCCTTGCACCATAACGCGTATCGCTGCCTTCTTTTACCAAAAGTTCCCTTGCTTCCTGCGAAACTTCCAGTGTCAGCCCGTTTTCGGCAAGTTTGGCGCGCAAATCGCGCAGCATATTTTTAATTATTTCAACAAGTTCGTCATAATGCAGGGAATCGAAAACCGTAATCTCGTCAATTCTGTTTAAAAATTCCGGACGGAACACATTTTTAATTTCCGCCAGTACTTTATTTTTGCGGTCTTTATCTTCCTGCGCTTCGCCAAACGTAAAGCCCAGCGGTTTGGTATCGGCAAGCATCCGCGCACCGGCGTTGCTCGTCATGATAATCACGCAGTTGCGGAAATCGGTTGTGCGCCCCTGCCCGTCGGTAAGGCGCCCGTCCTCCATAATCTGCAAAAGCAGGTTGAATACGTCAGGGTGCGCCTTTTCAATTTCGTCAAGCAAAATAATGGAATACGGCCTTCTGCGCACAGCGTCCGTAAGCTGGCCGCCTTCTTCATAGCCAACATAGCCCGGAGGCGCGCCTACAAGGCGGGATGCCGTATGTTTTTCCATGTATTCGGACATATCAAAACGTATAAGCGCACGCTCGTCGCCTAACATATTTTCTGCCAGTGCCTTGGCAAGTTCCGTTTTGCCTACGCCGGTCGGGCCAAGAAAGAGGAACGAACCCACCGGCCTGTTTTTATCCTTAAACCCGGCACGCGCACGGCGGATGGCTTTGGATACTGCTTCTACAGCTTCGCTCTGCCCGATAACACGCTTGTGCAAATCGTCCTCCATATGCAGCAGGCGTTCCGATTCCGTCTGCGTAAGTTTTTGCAGAGGAATGTTAAGCCACTGGGAAATAACCGCGGCAATGTCCTCCTCGGTAACTTCCGGTTGTTTGCCTATCGCACGGTCATAATTGCTTTTTTCGTAGGTAAGCCCCATTTCAAGTATGGCTTCCTTATCGCGCAGCTGCGCAGCCAGCTCATACTGCTGGCGCGAAATTGCCGAAGCCTTTTCCTTGCGTACCTGTGCAAGCTCGCGTTCTTTTTCCTGCACGGGTATGGAAAGTTTATAGTTTTGCAGTTTTACTTTTGCGCAGGCCTCGTCCATCAGGTCAATGGCTTTGTCCGGCAGGTTGCGGTCGGTAATATAGCGGTTGGAAAGCTTTACCGCCGCTTCCAGCGCCGCATCGGTAACATGCAGTTTATGGAATTCTTCATATTTTTCGCGCAGGCCTTTTAAAATCGACAGTGCCGCATCAGCATCCGGCGCAGCAACCACAACAGGCTGGAACCTGCGTTCCAGCGCCGCGTCTTTTTCAATATGCTTACGGTACTCGCTGAGCGTTGTAGCACCTACAACCTGCAATTCACCCCTTGCAAGGGCAGGTTTTATAATATTGGCCGCATCTGTGCCGCCTTCACCTGCGCCCGCGCCGATAATGGTATGCAGTTCGTCTATAAAAAGAATTATATCCTTGTTTTCTTTAATGGTTTCCAGAATATCCTTCAGGCGTTCTTCAAAATCGCCCCGGTATTTGGCACCGGCCACAAGATACCCGATTTCCAGTGAAAAAACGGTTTTGCTGCGCAAAAGCTCCGGCACCTTGCCGTCAACAATTCGCTGTGCCAGGCCTTCTGCCACGCTTGTTTTGCCCACACCGGCCTCGCCGATTAAAACGGGGTTATTCTTGGTGCGGCGGCACAAAATCTGTATAACTCTTTCAATTTCGTTTTCCCTGCCGATTACAGGGTCAATTTTCCCTGCTGCCGCCAGTTCGTTCAAATTGCGCCCAAATTCGTTTAAAACCTCAAGCGATGCTTCTTCCGGCATTTCATCGTAATACGAAGGCATTTCCGGTTCTTCAAAACCCGGAACGGCAGGCTGATGTTCACGGATAGAACGGATAATCTGCCATACCTGTTCCGCAGTAATGTTAAACTTGCGCAGCACCGTGCCGCCCATGCCTTTGTCCTCGCGCAAAATGCCCATCAGCAAATGCTCGGAGCCTACCTGCGGCGATTTCAAGGCCAGTGCGGTTTCGGCAGCAATTTCAAGCGCGCGTTTGGCACGCGGCGTATAGCCGATGATAATTTGTAAATTGCCTGCCGGGTCCATAGCCTTTTCCACTTCTTCCGCCACGGCAACAGGGTTAATGCCCAGCTTTTCAAGCACCCTTACCCCGTAACAGTCCTTTTCGTTTAAAAGCGCCAGCAGCAAATGCTCCGTACCGAGGTGGTCATGCCCGCGGTCCAGCGCACTGCGCATGGCATTTTCCAAAATGGAAGCCATCCGTTTGGTAAAACGGCGTTCCTGCGGTTTGGCCTGCTCACCGCCAAAAAATAATGTTTCAAGCAAATTGCGCGGGTCAACAGCGCGCCCGCCGCCGCTGACGGCGTACGGCATCAGCTTTTCGGCGCAGTCCGCGCACAGCCACTTGTCAATCTGTTTATTATTTACCATGCACACTACGTGCACAACGGCCTCTTTTTTGCCGCATTTCTGGCATAACATATCTGTCACCTCACCTGCATCATCTTACTTATGGCATTCTGTAATACAGTTATTTTTTTCTTTTCATCCGCATTTATAATTTCAAGCATATATTTTAAAAGAGCATATTCACGGGCCGTAACCATGCCGCGGTGCGCCCAGTGCTCCAAAAGAGCCTGCGCAGTTTCCCGGCGTTTGGCTTCCTTGTTGGGCGGCGTAACCCGCACAATGCGCACAAAACCGCCGCTGCCACGGCGCGACTCCACCAGATAGCCCTTTTCCGGCGTAAAGCGCGTGCTTATAACATAGCTGATCTGCGACGGAGCGCACGATAATTTATCGGCCAGTTCATTGCGCTGCACCAGCACAGTGTCCTCGCTGTCCTCCAGCAACTGGCGGATAATAAAATTTTCTATTGCATCAGCAAGATTTCTCATATCTGATTACCCCATAAATTTAGATGTATTGTTTTACACTTATTATATTTGACTTTTCGACTTTTGGCAAGGCATAAATAAAAAACAGCGATGAAATTTTTGTAAATTCCACCGCTGCCATTATTTAATAATTACAGATTTTTTGCAAACTCATAAGCAAACTGCCGAGCCGCTTCGGTTTCATCAACGCAGGCACGCCATTTGCAGTTAAAGCCGGGCTGCAAATCGAACCCTCCTGCCGTAAGCATGGCTTCCATATCTTTCTGCGCACCGCCTGCCCAGCCGCAGGTGCCAAAAGCTGCCGCTTTTTTGCCTTTAGGCTGCAAGCCTTTTAAATAAACCAGCATACCGCCGATTGTCGGCATCATGCCGCTGTTTAAAGTTGGTGAACCTACAAGCAGTCCGCCCGCTTCAAACAATTCTGCCGCCACAGTGCTGCATGGGGTTCTGTCCATACGCATCAGCTGCACTTTTACACCGGCAGCGGCAGCGCCCTCAACCATAGCGCGTGCCAGCGCTTCCGTGCCGCCCCACATGGTATCGTAGGCAATAACAACACTTTTGCCGTTAACGCCCGTTCCCCAGGCTGCATATTTTTCAAGAATCTGCGCAATTTTGCTGCGCCAGATAACGCCGTGCGCCGGAGCAATCATTTTAATATCAAGCGCAGAGGCTTTTTTAAGCGCACCGCCGATTAAACGCGCATACGGCCACAAAATGTTGGCAAAATACTTTTTAGCTTCATAGAACAAAACATATTCGTCAACTTCATCATCAAAGCGTTTGGAAGAAGCATAATGCTGGCCAAACGCATCGTTGCTGAACAGAATGCCGTCCTGCGGGCAGTAGGTTACCATGTTGTCGGGCCAGTGCAGCATCGGCATGGGCACAAAAGTCAGTTCACGGCTGCCAAGGCTTATTTTGTCGCCTTCCTTAACAACCATAAAGTCAAAGCCGTCGCCGTAATGGCGCAAAGCCTCGTTTTTTCCCTGCATGGTAATAACAAATTTAGCATTGGGAGCTGCTTTTAAAACCTCCGGCAGCGCACCCGCATGGTCAGGTTCAACATGATTTACCACTACGTAATCTATTTTGGCAGGGTCAGCAACACGGCGTATTTTCTCCAAAAGTTCATCTGCATAGCAGGCCTTAACGGTATCAATAAGGCAGATTTTTTCATCAACAATTAAATAACTGTTGTATGAAGCGCCGCGCTCGGTTTTATATCCGTGAAAATCCCTCACAATCCAGTCCGTTGCACCCACATCATAAATACCGGGCGCTATTTCCATTGGCATCATTAGTTGTACCTCCTTTAGTACTCATCATAAAACAAATTAAAGATAGCCGAAAGATAATTTTTTCAAATTTTTATCTAAAAACAGCCCTGCCTGATGGAAGCTGTTTAAAGTGCTTCTGTGCCCGATACTGATAACCGTAGTCTGCGGCATTTCGGCAGAAATTAAAGTGTACATGGCTTTTTCCGTAGCCTCGTCAAGAGCGGATGTTGCTTCATCCAGGAACAGCCAGTCCGGCTTATAAATAAGCGCACGCGCAAAAGCCACGCGCTGCTGTTCGCCGCCGCTTAAAACATGCGCCCAGTCCGCTTCAACATATAAATTTTCTGCCAAATAGCCGATACTGCATTTTGCAAGCACGTTTTTCAGTTCTTCATCACTGCATTCATGCCCGCCGGGGTACAGCAGCGCCTCGCGCAGAGTGCCGAGCGGCAGATACGGTTTTTGCGGAATAAACATGGTGTTTTCCGCCTCCGGCATGGCAAGCCTGCCTTTTACATACGGCCAGATACCTGCCAGAACGCGCAGCAAAGTGCTTTTGCCGCTGCCGCTTGGCCCTTTGATTAAAATATTTTCGCCGCGGCGCAGGTTAAATTCCGCACCGTCAATCAAAACATGGCCGTCCGGCAGCGTTATATCAAGCTGTTTGGCTGCAATGCCGCCATCAGATAACTCTCGCTGCAAATCCGGCTGTAATTTTTCCTGCTCAACTTCGTGCATATGCAGCCCAAAGCCGGTAAGACGGTTAACAACAGACTGCCATTCGGCAATGGAAGCGTACATATCAACAAAATACGAAAGCGATTCCTGTACTTTACCGAAGGCATTGCTTACCTGCATCAGCCCGCCCAGCGTAATCTGGTGCGCCAGGTAGCGCGGCATTGCCACAACCATCGGGAAAATAATAGCAATCTGCGAATAACCGGAATTAATCCAGATAAGCTGTTTGCGTTTTTGAATAATTTTCCAGAAGTTATCCAAAAGCAATGCAAAACGTTTTTTAAAAATGCTGCCCTCGCGCCCTTCGCCGCTGTAAAAAGCAATGCTCTCGGCGTTTTCGCGCATACGCATCATACTGAAACGGAAATCCGCCTCATAACGCTGCTGCACAAAATTAAGCCCAACCAGCTTTTTGCCGGCAACATGTGTTACCCATGTGCCAAGCGCCGAATAAATAAGCGCCACCCACACCATATAGCCTTCGATATGGAAGCTGTGCCCCCAAAGCGTAAAATCGAGCGGTCCGGAAATATTATACAAAACAAATACGAACGATACAAATGTGCATACCGCCTTTAAAACGCCGATACTGAAAGTCAGCGTCATTTCCACAAACAGGCGCACATCCTCACTGATACGCTGGTCAGGGTTATCGGTATCGGCGCCGAAAACCTGCAGACGGTAATAAGTTTTATTGCGCAGCCATTCGTCAATGTAGCGGTCTGTAAGCCAGCGGCGCCAGTTAATTATAAGCACCTGCTGCAAATAAAACGAATATACCATTAAAATAATGTACAGCGCGGCCAGCCACGAAAAATGTATCAGTTCATCAAAAATTTTCTCGGTGTCGTAATTTTGCAGCGCTTCATAAAATACGTTAAACCAGTCGTTAATTAAAACAATTACATATACAACCGCCAGCGTAAGTGCAATTATTACCGCCAGCAGGGCAAACGCCTTCAAACGTTCTTCCGACTGCCAGTAGCTTTTGGTTAAAAACCACACATTGCGCAAAAAGCGGCTTTGTTCTTTTAATCTGTTCAAGCAAATTCCCCTCTATTTCAAAATAGTTTGTTTACTCTAACTATTATACAACACAAATTTAAAAATTCCTGCTATAAAAAATGCCCCGCCGTCAAGCAGGGCATTTTTCACTAATTATTTACTTTTATCAGGCTTCTTCTTTCTTCTTTTTGCTGAAGAATTTTTCTACAACTACAAAGCATACCGGAATCAGGAAGATACCGAACAGCGTGTTAAAGGTCATGCCGGCAACTACGGCGTTACCCATGGATACACGCGCGCCTGCGCCAGGGCCGGTTGCAACAGCCAGCGGCAGGCAGCCGAGGATGAATGCAAACGAAGTCATCAAAATCGGACGGAGACGGAGGCGGGATGCTTCAACAGCAGCCTCAACAACACCCATGCCTTTTTCCATATTCATCTTGGCGTATTCTACAATCAAAATTGCGTTCTTGGCAGCGAGGCCGATAAGCATAATCAAGCCAATCTGCATATAAACGTCATTTTGCTGTCCGCGCAGGTACTGGCCGAGAATGCAGCCCAGTACGGCAGTAGGCACGGAAAGGAGAACTGCCAGAGGAATGGTCCAGCTTTCATACAAAGCTGCCAGGCAGAGGAATACAAAGATAAGGGAAATTACAAAAATCTGCATGGAGCGGTTGCCAGCTTCAATCTGGTCACGGCTCTGGTCAGTCCATTCATAGCTGTAAGTTACCGGCAAAGTTTCTGCCGCAACTTCTTCCAGAGCAGTCATAGCCTGGCCTGTGGAATAACCTTCGGCAGGGTCGCCTGCAATTTTAATAGCGCGTGCGCCGTTAAAGCGCGTCATAACAACGGAGCTGTTCTCGTTGTCATAAGTTACAAGAGTGTTCAGCGGAACCATCGTACCATCGTTGCTGCGTACAAAGAAATAACGCATATCGTCAACGTTGGAGCGGTATTTGTCATCAGCCTGCATAACAACTTTCCATGTACGGCCGAAGTTGTTCAGGTCATTGATTTCGTAACCGCCGAGGAAGGTCTGCAATGCGCTGAATACGCTGGAAACAGGTACGTTCAGGCTCTGTGCCTTATCACGGTCTACGTTGAATTTATACATAGGCGTGGTGGTATTCAGGGTGGTGTAAATCATGCCTATTTCCGGACGCTGGCGTGCTTTAGCCAAAAATTCCTGTGCACGCTCATTCATCAGGCTTACATCTTCACCGCCAAGGTTCATAATGTACATGCTTAACGAACCAGTGCTGGAAGCGCCAGGCAATGCAGGCGGCTGGAAGGCCATAACCGTGGCATCCGGGAATTTAGGGCCGAGGCCCTGAATCATAGGAATGATATCCTGAATGGTAGTATCACGTTCTGCATAAGGCTTCATGGCTACAACTACGAGGCCGGCAGATGCTTTCTGCGCAGAACTCAGAATATCAACGCCGGATACTTCCATTACATAGTCAACGCCAGGGAATTTCTGAACTTCTTTACTGAGTTCGCCCATCAGCTGAATATTACGGTTGCTGGAAGCGCCTTCCGGCAGGCTGAAGGATACGGCACTCATGCCCATATCTTCGTTAGGAACATAACCGGAAGGAGTAATCTTAAACAGGAAGCCGATTAAAATTACGCCAACCAGCAGGCAGGCCATAACAACTTTTGCATGGCGGATGCATTTTTCTACGTTAGTTACGTATTTAGCAAGCGTTCTTTCAAACCATTTGTTGAAAGCATGTACGGCTTTGCCGATAAAGCCTTTAATTTCGGCTTCATCTTTTTTAGGTTTCAAAATCAGAGCGCACAGTGCCGGGGTCAGCGACAATGCGATAAGTGCCGAAAGCATCATGGAAACGGAAATGGTAATGGCAAACTGTTTATAAAGTTCGCCAACGGTACCGCCGGTAAATGCAGTCGGGATAAATACCGCGGAAAGTACGAAGGCAATGGCCACAACAGGGCCGGAAACTTCGCTCATGGCGCGGTAGGTTGCTTCTTTAGGCGTAAGGCCAGTATCCTGAATATGATGTTCTACCGCTTCTACAACGACGATAGCATCGTCGACTACGAGGCCGATAGCAAGGATAAGTGCGAAGGCCGTCAGCGTATTAATGGTAAAGCCCAAAAGTACGAACGAAGCAAAAGTACCAACCAGAGATACCGGTACTGCCAGCAGCGGAATCAGCGTTGCGCGCCAGCTGCCGAGGAACATAAAGATTACAAAAATAACCAGTACCAGCGCTTCAAAGAAGGTATGGGCAACTTTGTTCAAAGATTCGGTAATAAACTGCGTGTTATCCTGAATAACCGTCAGTTTCATATCTGCCGGGAAACGTTTTTCGGCATCAGCCAAAACTTCGCGGATTTGCGAAACCGTTTCAATGGAGTTGGCGTCACTGGTAAGGGATACCGGGAATACTACGGAGGCACCACCGTTCAAACGGCTGAGTACCAGGTCACTTCTCGGTGCTTCTTCAATGCGGGCAATATCCTTTAAGTAAAGGTTTTCGCCGTTAATGGAACGGATAATAATATTGCCGAATTCTTCAGGTGTTTTTAAACGGCCCTGCGCATTGGCAGAGTATTGTTTTTCCTGCTCGTCAACAGTCGGGCGGGCACCTACGGTACCTACAGGCGCCTGAATGTTCTGCGCTTCTACCGCTGTTTCAATATCGCTTGTTGTAAGGTTAAGCTGAGCCAGTTTTTCCGGGTTCAGCCAGATACGCATGGAATATTCCGGGCCGTATTCATCAACGGTGGATACGCCTTTAACGCGCTTAACAGCATCGATAAAGTTAACGTCGGCGTATGTTCTGAGGAACATACTGTCATAAGTATTGTTAGGCGAGGTAAGTGCGAAATACATGATGGTTTCCGCAGATTCCTTCGTCGTGGTAATGCCGTATGCGGTTACTTCCTGCGGCATGGAGCTGTTTGCCTGCGACACACGGTTCTGTACTTCTACCGCAGCAATATCGGCGTTCTTTTCCAGGTTAAACTGTACGTTTAAGCTGTATTCGCCGGTAGCGGTACTGGTAGAACTCATATCCAGCATATTTTCTACGCCGTTTACCTTCTGTTCTATTGCCTGCGCAACAGATTCTTCTACCGTCTGGGCACTTGCGCCCGTATAGTTGGTAGTTACGGAAATACGCGGCTTGGTAATATTAGGATACTGGGCAATAGGCAGGCTGAAACCGGCAATAGCGCCCAGCAGCGTAATCAATATGGCCAGCACCATGGCAAAGACCGGACGGTCAATAAAAAATCGTGCCATTCAGCTTACCTCCTTATTTTGCTGCACCGGCAGCATCGCCGGATTCTGTTCTGTCGGCGGTAGTGTCAAGTTCTGCTTCCGTCATCGGTTCGGGGTTTACAAGCGCACCGGCCGTAATTTTGCCGGTACCTTCAACAACGATTGTTTCATCGCCGTTAAGGCCGCTTTCAACCATCCACAAACGCCCTACGCGAGGCCCAAGGGTAACTTCGCGCATTTCAACCTTGTTGTCTGCGCCGATAACATAAACAAATTTCTTATACATCAATTCCGTAACGGCACGCTGCGGAATGAGAAGTGCGTTAGCCCTGGTGCCTGCCGTTGCCTGTACATGTGCGAACATTCCCGGCAGCAGTACGCGGTTCGGGTTATCGAACAGCGCTTTAATGGTAAGCGTACCGGTGTTGGCAGTCAATGCACGGTTAACTTCGGCAATGCGGCCGGGCAAGTCATAAGTGGTGCCGTCGCTCAGAACAATGCTCAAATTTTCCAGCGGAGCCGCCTGCCCTCTGTCAACGGCAGTGTTGGCAAGCTTCAAATATTCAGGCTCAGCCATGCTGAACTCTACAAATACCGGGTCGGTGTTGGAAATTGTTGCCATGGTGGTCTGCCCGTCGGTAACATAGTTGCCTACTTCAAGGGCAGTTGTATCAATGCGTCCGGTAAACGGAGCCGTTACATTGGTTTCGTTCATATCAATCTGCGCATTTTCAAGCATGGCTTCCTGTGCGTTTACGGATGCCTGTGCCTGGTCACGCGCCATAATGGCGTTATCGAGAGTCTGTTTGGAAACAGCGCTTTGCTCATAAAGTTTTGTATAACGCTCGGCATCTACCGAAGCGTTAGCAAGCTGAGCACGGGCATTGGCAAGGTTTGCCTGTGCCTGCAAAAGGTTGGCGCGATAGGTACGCGGGTCAATCGTGTATAAAATCTGCCCCGCCTGAACGGTTTCGCCGCCGTTAAAATACTTGCCGGTAATCTGCCCGCTTACCTGTGCTTTCAGCTCCATTTCCTGCTGTGCCTGCACAAAGCCGGTATAATCGTAAACCAGCGGTGTATCACGCTTTATTACCTGCATGGATTTAACAAGCGTAGCCTGCGGAGCCGCTGCTTTTTCGCCGCCGCAGCCGGCAAGCGAAAACACAGTTACGGCAGCAAGCGCTGCAACTGCTGCTTTGCCGCTCCTGTTCTTACGCAAAAAATTCAACATAAATCTATTCCTCCTTCTAACTTAAGTTTCAAGTACAAAAAAGCAAAAAGGATATACTTAAACCAAAGTAATATAATTATATTCCTTCAAAAGCAGAAAGGCAAACCTTAATTTTAGCAATTTTCATTAATTTTACTTATCGTTCCTTTTATTTTCTCGGTTTTTCGCCGTTAGACTCTCCAGTCAGTTCCTTTGTGGCAAATTTGTTTATTTTTTGTTATTTTTTCAGCAAATTTTTGTTAAGCATAAATTTTTCAAGTTCGGATGCCGGTATCGCGGCTTCATTCCAGCCCGTACCGTCTTTCATCTTCTGGCAGAACACCAGATTCTTTCCATTATAATACCAGGAATTCGGCACTTCCTTTGTAAAATCAACCTTATCTTCAGCACCGAGCAGAGCCAGCACCGGCAGTAAATCCGGGTTTTCAACATCCAGAACATCACTGATATCAAGGACTTTGCCGTCGCTGAGCGATATGTTCAGCGGCAGGCGTTCAAAAATTTCTTCGCTGCCCTCACCCATTACGCCGAAAAACATCAGCGACATCATGTCAGAACCTGCAAAAGGCACCGTATAATCAAGCTCGCAGCTTTTTTTTCCAAGCGCTGCGGCATAGGGCTGCCAAACTTTCTCCAGCTCGCCGTTAATGGTATTTTGCAGTTCCTGTTTGCCTTCAACCGCCATCAGCGGATAAGTTACGCTGCTGCCGTCCATTACTGCCTGCTGTTTGTAAAGCATGCCGTTGCCGAAAACGAGGTTGCGGCGGAATTCGCCGTTCTGCACGATTTGCGTATATAATTCGCGGTCCTTCAACTGCCAGCCGCCGTCATATTCCCACTCGGCAGCAATTTTGGCAAGCGTGTCCTCGCTGCCTGTGCCGCTTATGGTCTGCAAGGTTGCAAGCTTGTCCATGCCTTCGGGGTCTGCAATAACGGTAACCCCGCTCATGCGGCTTTCCGGCTTGCGGTAGGGCCTTAACAAATTTCCGTTTTCATCATACAGCCCGCAGTTAATATAGTAATCTTTTTCGTGCGGCAGTACGCCGTATTCAACGGCTTCCATACGCACGCCGTCTTTAAAATCTTCAAAAACAAATTCTGTTTTAAAACCGGGCTTAAACGCAGCGTTAACGGCTGCGCCCAGATTATCGCTGCCGGTATAAATTTCCTGCACGGCATTGGGCAGTGCTGCGTCGATAATGCGCACCTGCATTTCCTGTGCCGCCCCGCTTAAAGAGCGCACAATAATCTGCTCGCCCTTGCCTGTAAAGTGCCCTTTCTGCAAAATATTGGCATAGCCGCCCTCAAGCGAAGGCTTATAGGCGGTTATCAGTTTGCCGCTGCCGTCTTTAATCATCAGCAGCAAATCGCCGTAATAGCTGCTGCCTCCCGTAAGTTTATTGCCCCACAGCTCGGCGGTTTCCTGCGTTCCGTTGCCGTCGGTATCCGCTACAATGCTGGCAAGGCACACAGGTTCCGCGGCCAAAGCCGCACTATGCCCCGCAGCCAAAATAAAACCTGCCGCCAAAGCAAAAAATCTATTCCATTTCATAAATATAGCCTCCGTTATTTACAGCATTACAAATTATATTATACCAACATCGCGCTGATAACAAAAGCAAAACCTGCTCAGTAAACAAAAATAAGTTTTACAGTGTATTTTTTAATAAAAGTAGTGCATTTATCGGTTTTTTGATGTAAAATAACTGATAAGACGCTTACACAGTGTTATGCTAACAACCACTAACTACGCAAAGGATGATGACGATGAAAAAATTACTGTTTTTACTGGCAGCACTTTGCCTGGCATTTGCCCTTACAGGCTGCGGCGGCAGCGAAAAGCAGGCACCAGCAGCGGCCAAAGCTCAGGTTAAGCTCGGCATGCTGCGCCTTACCAGCAGCGCGCCGCTGTTTATTGCCATGGACAAAGGCTTTTTTGCCGAACAGAATATAGAAATACAGCCGGAATGGTTTGACGCGGCACACCCCATTGCCGTTGCAACTGCTTCTTCGCAGGTTGACGTAGGCGCAACCGGCATTACCGCAAGCCTCTTTAACATGGCAGCAAGCGGCCAGCAGCTGGCAATTGTAGCCGATAAAGGCCGCGAAGAAAAAGGCTTCCCTTCTTCCGCACTTGTTGCGGCAGCAAACGCTTATAACAGCGGCTTTACCAGCCTGGAAAGCATTAAAGGCAAACGCATCGGCATTACGCAGAAAGGTTCTACCTTCCATTATATGCTGGGCAGAATGCTTGAACAGAAAGGCATGAGCCTCGACGACGTGGAACTTGTGCCGCTCGGCAAAGTAAGCGCCGTAATGGCAGCGCTTGAAAGCAACCAGATTGACGGCGCAATTTTAAACGAGCCCAACATCACAAAAATGCAGACCGCAGGCACGGCGCAAACCATTGTGCAGGTTGGCGACATCATTCCTTATCAAACTTCCGCACTGTTCTTCTCGCCTGAATTTATGAAAAACGAAGACGCCAACATCCGCTTTTTAAAAGCCTATAACAAGGCCTGCCATTATTATTACGAAGCAGCAGTTGAAAAGAAAGACCCCAAAAAGCTTGATGAAGTTGTAGGCATTATTGCCAAATACGTAAAAGCCCCTGCCGGTGATATTAAACTTGGCCTGCCGTACATTGACCGCGACGGCAAACTTATGGCGGACGATATTAAAACACAGATTGACTGGTATTCTTCACACGGTATGATGCAGGGCACCCTTGACCCTGCCAAAGTGGCAAATACCACTCTGCTGGAAAAAGCACTGGCACAGTAATAATTTAAGGGCGGAACAGCTTCCGCCCTTTTTATTTGGAGGCACTTATGAAACTCGTTATAGACAACGTAAGTAAAAGTTTCGTTTCGCGCACAGGGCATAACCTGCCTGTTTTGCAGGATATTAACCTTACCGTAAACGAAGAAGAATTTGTCGCCCTGGTAGGCCCGTCAGGCTGCGGCAAATCCACACTTTTAAACATCACAGCCGGGCTGCTTGCGCCGACAAGCGGCAGCGCCAGCTTCACGCACCTGCCGCAGGGGCATGTACCGCGCACCGGCATAGTTTTTCAGGAAACTGGGCTTTTCCCCTGGCGCAGCGTTTACGATAATATCGCCTTTGGGCTGGAAGCAATGGGCGTGCCCAGGCAGGAACAAAAAGACCGTATAAGCCACTACATAAACCTTGTTGGCTTAACCGGCTTTGAAAAAGCACTGCCGCACCATTTAAGCGGCGGCATGCGCCAGCGCGTAGGCATTGCCCGCGCCCTTGTAATTAACCCCGACCTGCTTTTGATGGACGAGCCATTCAGTGCGCTGGACGCGCAGACGCGCACTATTATGCAGGAAGAACTTGTTACCCTGTGGGATAAAACGCGCCTCAGCACTTTATATGTAACCCATAACATTCAGGAAGCCGTTATGCTTGCCGACCGAGTCGTGCTGCTTTCACGCCGCCCGGGCAAAATAAGCCGCATTTTAAATATCGGCATACCGCGCGCAGAACGCGAACTGCCGCAGCATACCGAAGAAATTGCCGAATATATCCGCATTATCTGGGAACACATCAGCAAAGACGCACGCGCAGCCTTAATGGAGGTGGAAGGCAATGAATGAGTATAAAATTACCGATAAAATGCACAGCTGGCAAAAGACTTACCCGGTATGGGTTTCCGCACTTTCCGTCATTGTGCTATTGATAATCTGGGAACTCATCTGCCGCGCAGGCATTGTTTCGCCGCTGTTTCTGCCTTCACCGACAGGTATTTTAAGCGCGCTTGCCGCTATGGTTGCGGGCGGAGAAATAGCTGTAAGCCTTGCTGCAAGTATGTACCGCATTATTCTGGGCTTTGTGCTCGGCAGCGTCATCGGCCTTGCTGTAGGGCTTTTTACCGGCACTTCAGCGCTGATTGACCGCATTGGCTCGCCCATTGTAAACGCGCTGTACCCGATACCTAAAATTGCGCTGCTGCCGCTGTTTATTTTATGGCTCGGCATCGGCGAACTCAGCAAAGTAACCATTATCGCGCTGGGCGTGTTCTTTCCGGTAGCGATGAATACATATTCCGGCGTAAAAAATGTAGACCCGCTTTTAATTAAGGTAGCCGTAAGCTTTAATGCCACCCGCTGGATGACCTTAAAAAAAGTTGTGCTTCCGGCAGCCCTGCCCATGATTTTTGCCGGGCTGCGCCTTGCGGCAGGAACCTCGCTTCTGCTTCTGGTTGCCGCTGAAATGATTGCCGCACAAGAAGGCATCGGTGCGCTGATACTGCATTACGGCGATTTGATGATTACCGACCGCCTAATGGCAGGCGTAATCGTGCTTTCGCTTTTGGGGCTGGTGTTTAACCTGCTTTTGCAATGGGCAGAAAACCGCGCCATACCCTGGAACAGATAATTTAAAATTGTATACATTATTTTTACGCGGCAGGACTGAACTTGCCGCGTTTTTTATGGTATAATAGCGGCATACAATTTTTTTGTTTTGTAAATTTATTAAGTGAGGAGCAACCGATATGAAAATTTCCCAGCGTGTACAAAATTTAAAATTATCACCTATCAGAAAGCTGGCGCCCTATGCAGATGCCGCAAAAAAAGCAGGCAAAAAAGTTTATCATCTTAACATAGGCCAGCCGGATATTGAAACTCCGCCCCAGTTTATGGACGCCATTAAAAATTTTGACGAAAAAGTTATTGCCTACGGCGCCAGCAAAGGCGAACCGTTTTTAATTGAAGCAATTCAAAAATACTATGCCGAAAAAGGCATGAACTATGAAGCAGGCGATATTTTCATCACCAACGGCGGCAGCGAAGCCCTGACCTTTGCCGTTATGGCTTTGTGCGACCCTGATGATGAAATTATGGTTTTTGAACCGTTTTACGCCAACTATACAACTTTTGCCAGCGAGTTCGGCGCTAAAATCAATGCCGTGACCACCAGCGTGGAAAACGGCTACCATCTGCCGGACGCTGCCGAAATTGAAAAACATATTACGCCCAAAACCAAAGCAATTCTCTTAACCAATCCGGGCAACCCGACAGGCGTTGTTTACACCGAAGCAGAAATGCAGACCATTGCCGCGCTTGCCGTTAAACACGACCTTGCCGTAATTGCCGACGAAGTTTACCGCGAATTCGTTTACGGCGGCGAATATAAGAGCTTCGGCACTATGCCCGAGCTTGACAACAACCTGATTATTATCGACAGCGTTTCCAAACGTTACAGTGCCTGCGGTGCACGTATCGGCTGCATTATCAGCAAAAATAAAGACTTCTGCCAGCAGATTAACAAATGCTGCCAGGGCAGGCTGTGCAGCCCGATTTTGGAAGAAGTTGGTGCAGCAGCACTTTACACAACCCCGGTAAGCTATCTGGAAGAAGTAAACAAAGAATACCAGAAACGCCGCGACACCATTGCCGCAGGGCTGAAATCACTGCCCGGCGTTGCAGCCAGCGACCCGAAAGGCGCTTTTTACGTAATGGTTAAATTCCCGGTAGACGATGCTGAAAAATTTGCCATCTGGCTGCTGGAAAACTTTGACGTTGACGGCGAAACCGTAATGTTTGCCCCCGGCAACGGCTTTTACAGCACACCGGGCCTTGGCGTTAACGAAGCCCGCCTCGCTTACGTGCTGAACTGCGAAGATTTAAAACGCGCCATTTACATTTTAGGCGAAGCCTTAAAAGTTTACCCCGGCAGAACCTGCTGAACATAATAAAGCACAAACGGCATCACGTAAAACGTGATGCCGTTTTTTATTTACTAAACCTTTTATACACAAGCTGCGCCGCTGCGGCGGTTATAAGTTCTGCCAGCCAAAAGGCATGCCAGACGCCTTGCGCGCCAAAACTGCGGCTTAACAGCCACGCCGCCGGTATAATTATTACCACATAGCGCAAAAGCGAAATTACAAGCGACGGTATGCCCTTGCCAAGCCCTTCCAGAGCGCCGCAGGCGGTTACACTAACTGCCGATACGATAAACCCGGCACAGATTATGCGCAGCGCCTGCGCCCCGGCTTCTACCGTTACAGTGTTATCCGTAAAAAAAGCCATTAAAATATCCGGCACCGTTAGGCAAATTACCGTTCCGCCAAGCATAATGCCTGCGTTAAGCACCAGTGTTGTGTTGTAAATTTTCTTCACGCGCTCATGCTCGCCTGCGCCATAATTAAAGCCAATCAGCGGGCGCATGCCCTGAATAATGCCGTTGGCAGGCAGGTACAAAAAAGTTTGCAGCTTGTAATAAATGCCAAGCACCACAATATAGCTTTGCGAAAAAGCCGCCAGTATGGTGTTAAGCGAAGACACAAGCAGCGAAGGCAGCGCCAGGTTCAGCGTTGCCGGTATGCCGATGGCGTAAAGTTTAAAATCAAGCGCAAAATCACGTGTTAAATACCTGCGGCTTAACCTGATGCGCAGCGGATAATTTTTATAAACAAACAAGTATATTAAAAGCGTTACTATCTGCCCTATGCCTGTTGCCACAGCCGCCCCTTCTATACCCCATTTGGGAAACGGCCCGATGCCGAAAATCAAAAGCGGGTCTAAAATAATGTTGGTTATGCAGCCTGCCATTAGCGCAATCATGGTAACTTTCATGTTGCCGACTGCCTGAAAGATTTTTTCAAACGCCAGCCCCAACATGATTATCAGCGAAAAGCTGAAAGCGATATTGGAATAACGCACTCCCATATCTATAACCTGCGCATTATTTGTAAAAGCGCTTAAAAACTGCGGCATAACGGCAATGCAGGCAGCCATAAGCACAATTCCGTGCAGGGCGGAAAGCACCATGCCGTGCACCGCCGCGCGGTTGGCAGTTTCGGCATTGCCCGCACCAAGGTAATAGGCAATAAGCGCATTAATACCAACGCCAAAGCCGATGCTGACAGCATTAATAAAATTCTGCACCGGAAAAACAAGCGATAATGCGGTCATGGCTTCTTCGCTTATTTGCGCCACAAAAAAAACTGTCTACTATATTATATAAAGAGTTTACCATCATGGAGATAACCATGGGCAGCGCCATTGAAGTTATTAGCGGCAAGACGGGTTCTTCCTTCATAAAATTTTCGTTCATGTCTGCTCCTTTCAAACAAAAACCACACAGCGCCCGTTAAGGCAACTGTGTGGCGAAAAATGGCCGTGCCAGAAAAATCCACAGCAAATTTTAGTATTCAGCTGTATAAAAATATAACATACACCCGCAGCGCTGTCAACAGTGCAAATTAAAACCCCGGCGGCGGAGCACCGGGGCCGGGGGAAAGTAGCTGCTTTAATGCAGCTTTATATGTTTTATTGTTCCGAACAAAATCCCTTATTTTAGACTGCAAATTTGTTTTATACGGCGCGGTACGGTTTATTTCCGTTCAGCCTTCCGCGCTGCGTGGTTAATTATTTGGCAGGTTCTGCTTCAGGCATAACAGCCTGTGCGGATTCCTGTTTGCCGTTGCGTGCGGCAAAAATGGAAGCCAGAAGCGAACCGGTGATTTGATGTACTACGCCGCCGATTGCACCGGGAACTGCTGCCATCGGAGTGAAATGCAGAGTGCCGAGCGAGCAGGCAAGCGCTGCGTTCTGCATGCCAACTTCCAACATAACGGTGGTGCACTGCGCTCTGCCCATGCCGGCTTTTCTGGCGAGCATCCAGCCAAGGGCATAACCGCCGAAGTTTTGCAGCACTACAACCAGAACCATTACCCAGCCGAGCCTTAAGATGGTTTCGCCGTTTAAGGCAACCATAGCACCCATGATGGAAAGTACGCTGAATGCGGATACGAGAACCAAAAGTTTGGAGTATTTAACGACGAGTTTGTCGCCGACTGCTTTATGAACGAGGATGCCAAGCACGATTGGCAAAAGGATTACCTGAGATACGGATTTAAGCATTGCGAGGAAGGAAACTTCAACCCACTGGCCTGCCAGCATCCAGGTTAAGAACGGGGTAAGCAGCGGTGCAAGCAGAGTAGTTGCGGTAGTAAGGCAAACAGACAAGGTAACGTCGCCTTTGGCAAGATACGTCATTACGTTGGAAGCCGTACCGCCCGGAGTGGTGCCGAGGAGAATCATGCCGATTGCAAGTTCGGGAGGAAGTTCAAACCCTACGGTTAAAACGTATGCGAGGAACGGCATGATGGTAAACTGCCCTACGCAGCCGAAGAACACTTCCTTCGGACGGCTGAGCACCAGTGCAAAGTCGCTGGCACGCAGCGTCATGCCCATGCCGAACATAATAACGGAGAGAAGCAGTACAGTCTGCGAAGCCGCCCAGGTAAAGCCCTGCGGGAAGAAAAACGCTGCCACAACAACTGCAAACACGATGTAAGTAAGATATTTGCCTACGAATTCTGCCAATTTGTTCAATACACTCATTTTTCATTTCTCCTTTGAATAAAATAATTTGTTTAATAACAAACCGGCGATTGTAAAGCTTTTTTACCAACAAAAAAGGCTTTGCCTCTTTTGTAAGAGACAAAGCCGAATAGCTCTGCGGTACCACTCTTATTGCCGTAATAATACGGCCACTTTACCGGCATCACCGAAAGTTTCACAACTGACGTTCAATGCCTGACGCTGTAACGGTCGTCCTCCGGCCACACTTACACAGGCGTTTGCCCTTCAGCTGGCAGCTCATGGGGGATTTTCATAAAGTGCTTTGATCTTATCTCTCAGCTAAATGATAAGTTCTCTGGAATCTGGGCGGCTTTACTACTTTTCCCAATCAACGCAATTTGTTATTTGATGATGTTATTATAATAGGCACACAACACCTTGTCAACACTTTTGCGCTGATTTTTTTACATTTTTATTTTAAAGGTTTGTTTTTAATACAAAATTGTAACATGCGTTACAAACTAAAATCTTAATGTGTTTTAGTTTTTGGGCAATGTACACAAAATTAATTATTTTCTTTGGCAGGTTCGTCTTTTTTCTTTTCCTTTTTGGTATTGTATTCCTGCATTACGGCGTCCATATCGCCTTTCAGCCATAACTCAACGGCGTCAGCCATCTGCTTGACAGCTTCTTCAATTAATGGCTGTTCTTCTTTGCCGAAACGGTGCAGCACATGCCCGATAACTGCCGACGCATTGCGCTCCGGGTGGCCGATGCCGATTTTAAAGCGCGGAAAATCGCCCGTGCCAAGATGCTGCTGGATGGATTTAATGCCGTTGTGCCCGCCCGCACTGCCTTTGCGGCGGATGCGCAGTTTGCCGCAGGGTAAATCGAGGTCATCCTGAATAACCGCAATATCTTCCGGGTCGATATTGTAAAAATTTGCAAAAGCACCCACGGCTTCGCCGCTTAAATTCATATAGGTGGTAGGTTTTATTAAAAATACCTTTTCGGGAATACGGTGTTCGGCGCACATGGCGCTGCGTTCGTTTTTCCAGGTGGTAATGCCCCAGCGCTTTGCAAGTTCATCGGCCACCATAAAGCCGATATTATGGCGCGTGCCTTCATATTCTTTGCCAATGTTGCCAAGCCCAACTATCAGTTTCATGTTTACTCCTTAATGCAAAAATAAGGCCCGCCGCGCCTGCGGCAGGCCCATAAAGTTTATTATTTGTGTTTTTCAAACAGCTGGCTTACAGACCAGTTGTTGTAAATGCGCAGAATGGTTTCTGCCAGAATCGGCGCAATGGAAAGCACTTTAATTTTGGGGTGCTTTTTGGACGGCGGCAGCGGAATGGTGTTGGTAACAACAACTTCCGTAATATCCGACTGGGCAATGCGGCTTACAGCCGGGTCCGTCAAAATCGGATGCGTGCAGCATGCGTAAATTTCTTTTGCGCCAAATTTTTTAACAGCTTTGGCTGCTTCTACCAAAGAACCGGCGGTATCAATCATGTCGTCGACAAGAATTGCGGTTTTGCCTTCAACGTTGCCGATAAGGTTCATAACTTCGGCTACGCCGGGTTCCGGACGGCGTTTGTCGATAATGGCCATACCGCAGCCGAGGCGTTCTGCCATGGTGCGGGCACGGCTTACGCCGCCAAGGTCAGGTGATACAACGATGAGGTCCTCAAGATTTTTGCTTTTAATATACTCTGCCAGAATCGGCTGGCCGGGCATATGGTCAAACGGTACGTTAAAGAAGCCCTGAATCTGGGCTGCATGCAGGTCGATTGTTACAACGCGGGTAATGCCTGCACATTCCAGAAGGTCTGCCATCAGCTTTGCGGTAATAGGTTCGCGGCCGCGTGCTTTGCGGTCCTGACGGGCATAACCGTAATACGGAATAACTGCGGTAATGTGGGAAGCGGAAGCGCGTTTAAACGCATCAGCCATAATTAAAAGTTCCATTACGTTATCGTTAACGATAGGGCCGCAGGTAGGCTGCACAATAAAAATGTCCTTGCCGCGTACGCTTTCGTTAATCATAACCTGTACTTCGCCATTGTTAAAACGGTTGATAACGGCATCACCAACGGTTGTACCGAGATTTTCAGCAATCTCGCGTGCCAAATCAGGGTTTGCGTTACCGGTAAAAATCCTCATTCTGCTCTCATCTGACAACATGGTCATATCCCTCCAAGTATGATTGAGTTGTATAGGTATTAAATTTCCGTAACCTTATAAATATAGTATACAACTTTTTACACAGGTTTAACAAGTAGTATAGCAAAATTTATCAGTCTTCGCGTTGTTTGGCTGCCCAGCCTTCAATGTTCTTCTGTTTGGCGCGGGCAATGCCAAGTGCGTCCTCAGGCACCTCTTTGGTAATGGTGGAGCCTGCGCCTACATAAGCGCCTTCGCCGATGGTAACAGGCGCAACAAGGTTGCTGTTGCAGCCGATAAAGGCGTTGTCGCCAATAGTAGTGCGGTGTTTTTTCTTGCCGTCATAGTTAACCATAATGCAGCCGCAGCCAATATTTACGCCGCTGCCGATATCGGTATCGCCAATGTAGGAAAGATGCGGCAGTTTGGTGCCGTAGCCGACATGAGAATTTTTAACTTCAATAAAGTTGCCGATTTTAACCTTGTCTTCAAGCACGGTATCCGGGCGCAGATGTACATAGGGCCCCATTACAACTTTATTTTTAACGGTGCAGTCGTGCCCGTAGGTAAACTGCATTTCCACTTCGCTGCCAACTTTAACATTGGTAAGGCGTACGGAAGGCCCGATTACGCAGTCAGTGCCGATTTCCGTATTGCCCTCCAGCCAGGTATACGGGTAAATAACGGTATCATTGCCAACTTTAACATCTTCGCCGATAAAGGTACTTGCGGGGTCCATAACGGTTACGCCGCTGTCCATCAGCGCGCCGAGCACGCGAGTGCGCAGTTCGGCTTCTGCTTCCGCCAGCTGGCGGCGGCTGTTTACGCCCATTACCATGGCGTTATCTGCCGTAATGGCAGCACCAACCTTTTTGCCCATGCCGTTTAATTTGGCAAGTACGTCGGTTAAATAATATTCGCCCTGCGCGTTATCGTTGGTTAAAGTATGCAGAACTTCAAACAGAAGCGGTGCTTCAAAACATAAAATACCGGTGTTGATTTCGGTAATAGCCTTCTGTTCCGGTGTGGCGTCTTTTTCTTCAACAATGCCTGCCACATTACCTTCCGCATTGCGGATAATGCGCCCATAACCGTAAGGGTTGGGCATAATTGCGGTAAGCACGGTGGCTGCAGCGCCGCTTTGTACATGCTCGTCATAAAATTTACGCAGTTCGCCGGCGTCCAAAAGCGGAGTGTCGCCGCAAAGAACCATAACGGTTCCTTTAAAATCTTTCAGTTCGGCTTCAGCCTGCATTACGGCATGGCCTGTGCCAAGCTGCTCTTTTTGGTATACGCTTACGGCCTGATTGCCGATAAGTTCGTTTACAAGTTCTGCGCAGTGGCCGGTAATAACTACTTTTTTAGCGGCACCGGCGCCGTCTGCGGCGTTAAGCACTCTTTGCAGCATGGCTTTGCCGCCAACTTTATGCAAAACCTTCGGCAGTTTGGATTTCATGCGGGTGCCCATACCGGCAGCTAAAATTACAGCAACAAGTTCTGACAATTTCTATACCCCATTTCTTATTTTTTCTTGCGTTCAGCGCTTTCAAGCATGTCTTTCAGCAAAGTATGCTCGGCGTTTTCCATGTGCAGGCGGGCAGCGTTCTGCGCTCTGTCAACATCATGGGCCGCAATGCTGTCCACCAGAATGCGGTGTTCTTCCATAGTATTCTGCAAACGCCCCGGATACATCATGGAACGGCGGCGTATTACGGTAATCTGCTCGCGCAGATTGTTAATAATACCTGCCAGGCGTTTGTTGCGGCTGGCTTTATACAAAACATCATGGAACGCGGTATCAATTTCTACGATTTTCTCGATATTGCCGTCTTCAATATGCTGGCCTATTTCTACCAGCAGGCGCTGCATGGTTTCCAGCTCCTCGTCGCTGATGCGTTCGGCGGCAAGCCCTGCGGCCAGCACTTCAAGGCTGGTGCGTATTTCGTAAACTTCGTTAATGTCTTTAATGGAAATATCGGCCACATAGGTGCCGCGGCGCGGTATCATTACCACAAAGCCTTCCAGTTCCAGCTTGCGGATTGCTTCACGCACCGGAGTACGGCTGACGCCCATTTCATCAGCCAGCTGAATTTCCATCAGCCTTTCGCCCGGGCTGAAAACGCCGTCAACAATCGCCTGGCGGATGGTTTCGCATACCAGTTCGCGCAGCGGCCGGTAGCTGTCAAGCTGAATAGGGCTTAAATGTCCGCTCATTTATATTACACTCCTTTTCACAGTTGTGGCAATCGCTGTTTCCAGTTTCCATGCCTGCAATGCTTCTATAATTTTCTGTGCTTCCTGTGTGCTGCCTGCAACGGCAAACACAGTCGGCCCGCTGCCGCTCATAAGCGCGTACTGCGCTCCTGCAGCAAGCATTTCTTTTTTTATTTTGTTAATTTCAGGGTATCTGGCGCAGGTTACGCCCTCCAGCGCGTTGCCCATGCCTGGCAGCGGCAGCACGGCATTTCCTTTTAAAAGTGCTGCTTTCAGCGTACAAATATCAGGATGCTGCGGCTCTTTTAAAGAATCAAATTCCTTATATACCCAGGCGGTGGATACTGCCTGCAGCGGTTTGGCAAGCACAATAACTGCCTCCTGCGGCTCCGGCAGCGCAGTTAATATTTCGCCGCGCCCTTCTGCAAGGGCTGTGCCGCCGCAGATGCAGAATGGCACGTCGCTGCCTATTTCAGCGGCAAGTTCTTCAAGCTGCGCCGCATTCAGGCCAAGCTGCCACAAACGGTTCAGCCCGCGCAGCACTGCCGCAGCGTCGCTGCTGCCACCGGCAAGGCCTGCTGTCATAAAAATATGCTTATCAAGCGTTATTTTTACATCCGGCGTTTTATTAAAGCGTTCTGCCATCAGCACTGCCGCCTTATAAGCAAGGTTGCTGCTGTCGCCCGGCAAATCGCTGCGGCCGGTTTGCACAACCAGCCCGCTGTGCTTTTCAAGCGTTACCGTATCGGCAAGGCTGATGCTCTGCATTACCATAGAAACCTCGTGGTAGCCGTCGGCACGTTTGCCGAGCACATCAAGCCCAAGGTTTATTTTGGCATAAGCTGTTTCTGTAATTTTTTCCATAAACATCCCTGTCAACTCAAAATTCTGTATACAATATATTTTAACATATTTTAAACCGATTGGCTTTATAACAGTTTAAAAAGTTATAAAAATTTTTAAATCTCTTTTAAATTTTTTATGCTTTTGGGGTAAATTCGCCTGTGCCAATTCCTTTTTTCTTCAAAAAATGATAAGATTATAACAGTTAAACAAATTTTAAAGGAGCGTATCAATGAGCTACCATATTTACCGTTATACCATGGTGGTTATCGGCTGCCTTATTACAGCCTCCGCCATTAACCTGTTTTACATTCCCAACATGCTGCTCAGCGGCGGCATTACAGGCCTGGGCTTTTTAATTTACTACCTTACGGGCCTGCCCATAGGCATGATGAACATTGTGCTGAACATACCGCTGTTTTACCTGGCGTGGAAGTATATGGACAAGGAATACTTTTTCGGTTCGCTTGCCAGCATGACCTTCCTTTCGCTTGCCATTGACGCACTGCATTTTTTAACGGCTTATACGCCTGACGTACCGGAAAAAATGCTCAGCTGCATTACCGGCGGCGTTATGTACGGCATCGGCATGGGCATTGTTTACCGCGTGGGCGGCGGCACCGGCGGCATGGATATTGTCGGCGGCATTATTAACAAATATTACAGCATCAGCCAGGGCACAACCAATTTTATTTTTAACATTTTCATCATGTTCTGCGGCACCATTGCCTTCGGCATTGAAGCCGTGCTTTACACGATGCTGACCTTCTTTATCGTATTTAAAGTAACAAACTCTTTTGCTTCCGGTTTTGATTACAAGAAAAACATTATCATAATCAGCGAGCATTATGAGGAAATTGCCAGCGGCATTATTAAAATAGTAGGCCGCGGCGTAACCTATTTATACGGCGAAGGCGCTTACACACATCAGCAGCGCAAAGTGCTTTTTGTTGTTGCAAAACTTACACAGGTGGCACGCATCCGCCAGATTGTACGCAAAAAAGACCCCGGCGCTTTTATGATTATCACCGAAGCCAGCGATGTTTTCGGCAGGGGCTTTACTTCCGCCCCCAGCGGCAAGCATAAACAGAAAAAGATTTTTGCCCTGATTAATCACTACGAGGAAGAAGGAAAATAACTTGAACGGCAAAACACGCCCGGTGCTTGCCATTATGGCCGCAGCCAGTTTATGGGGCTTTATCGGGTTGTTCTCGTACATTTTAATGTTTTACGGTTTCAGCCCGGTGCAGGTTATAGCCGTGCGCACCATTGCCGGCGCTTTATTTATGACGGCGTTTCTGCTTGTGCGTTCGCCTGCTTTGCTAAAAATAAACCTGCGCGATATCTGGATGTTTATTGGCACAGGCATTATCAGCGTAGTGCTGTTTAACCTTTTTTACCTTACAACTTTTATGCTCAGCAGCCTTTCGGTTGCCGTTATGCTGCTTTACACCGCGCCGGTATTTGTAATGCTGCTCTCGCTGCTTTTATTTAAAGAGCGGCTAACTTTCAGCAAAATACTGGCTTTGTGTTCCACCATTTCAGGCTGCCTGTTTTTATCGGGCATGCTTACCGGCAGCTGGCAGTGCCCGCCGGAAGCCTTTTTTACAGGCATTCTTTCCGGTTTTGGCTATGCTTTGTACAGCATTTTCAGCAAATATGCGCTTGTTAAATATAATTCGGCAACCATTTCCGTCTGGACTTTTTATATGGCGTCTTTGCCTTTACTGCCGTTTTGCCAGCCGGATGTTATGTTAACTGCCTTTGCCCTTATACCAGAAACGGCAGGCGCAGCGGCAGGCATAAGCATTTTATGCACGGTACTGCCTTATTTGCTTTATACCTACGGGCTTAAATACGTTGAAGCCGGGTACGCTTCCATACTGACAATGCTGGAACCGGTTGTTGGCAGCTTAACCGGGCTTTTGCTTTTAGGAGAAACTTTTACTTCTGCCAAGGCGGCAGGATTCTTTTTTATACTGGCAGCCATTGTTATTTTAAACAGCGGCAGTATTTTTAAGAGGGGGACTGCAAAATGATTTTAATTAGCGCGTGCCTTTTGGGGCGCAACGTAAAATACAGCGGCGGCAACAATTTATGCCCGTGGCTGGCAAAATATTATAACACGGAAGATTTTACGGCGTTTTGCCCGGAATGCCTGGCAATGCTGCCCATACCCCGCCCGCCGGTAGAAATACAAAACGGCAGCGGCAAAGATGTTTTAAACGGCAAAGCCTGTGTTAAAGATAAAACCGGGCTTGACGTTACCAGAGAATTTTTAAGCGGCGCGCAAAAAGCCTTGCAGATAGCTAAAAAGAAAGTCGCCAATTACGCCATTTTAAAGGCTCGCAGCCCGTCCTGCGGCTGCGGCGAAATTTATGACGGTACCTTCAGCGGCGGCAGGAAATGCGGCAACGGCGTGGCAGCAGAGCTTTTAATGCAGCATGGCATTAAAGTTTATACCGAAGAAACCATTACGGAAGAAGAACTTATAAAAATTTTACGGAACAAATAACAGCAAAACGCTGAACAAAAATGTTCAGCGTTTTTATTTTGCTTTGTATGTTTATTGTACGGCACAATGCACAAGTTTTTTATTCTGTTTGCGGCAGCAGGCATTATGGCAGCGCCATTTTAAAAGCAGCGCCGAACTTATAATAACAGCCACAGAGCCTGCATTATGCACAAGCGCACCTGCCACAGGGCTTAAAAGCCCGGTTACGGCAAGTACAATAGCCGCAAAATTAAGCACCAGCGAAAAAATAATATTTTTTCTGATAGTCTGCATCATTTGCCCGGATAATTCCAGCAAATGCCCAAACTCCCTGAAATCATCATTAATAAGCACTATATCTGCGGCATCAACCGCAATATCACTGCCTACGCCGCCCATGGCAATGCCGGTGCAGGCTTTTTTCAGCGCCGGTGCATCATTAATACCGTCGCCAAGCATACAAATATGCTCGCCCTTATCTTCGTAACCGGCAATAATGTTTAATTTATCTTCCGGCAGGCAATCAGCATAAACTTCGTCCACCCCAACCATGGCAGCAACACTTTCGGCAGCGTTAAAATGGTCGCCGGTCAGCAGCATGGTTGTTTTGCCGGCACGTTTTACTCCGGCAAGCATATCTGCCGCTTCAGGCCTTACGGTATCGGCAAGGGCAATAAATCCGGCGGCTTCGCCGTTTACGGCAATATAAATTATACTGCATCCGCTTTGGGCGTATTGCTGCGCGGCGGCTGTAATTTCCCGGGCAATAATAATGCCCTCAGAGCCAAATAATTTTTCGTTGCCGGCAGTAATTTTAAGGCCGTTTACTTTGCCCTCCACCCCACGCCCGGCATACATTTTAAAACCGTCAGCAGGCAAAACGTTTTTGCCAAAGCTTGCAACTACGGCCTGCGCCAAAGGATGTTCCGAAAGTTTTTCCACGCTTGCGGCGTATAAATACAAATCATCGGCAGTTAAACCGTTATTAAAACTTTTTACTGCCGCCACCTGCGGCCTGCCATAAGTTAAAGTGCCGGTTTTATCAAATGCAACACGTTTAACCTGCGCCAGCCGTTCAAGCGCATCGCCTTCGCGCACCAAAAAGCCGTGGCGCGCTGCGTTGCCAATAGCAGCCATAACCGCCGTTGGCGTTGCCAGCACCAAAGCACAGGGGCAAAACACTACCAGCACCGTTACCGCGCGTATTACTTCGCCGGTAATATAACCGGTTACTACCGCTGTTGTAAGCGCCATTACCACAATCCATGTAGCCCAGCGGTCTGCAAGGCACACAATTTTCGCCTTGCCTGCATCGGCAGACTGCACAAGGCGAATCATACGCTGTATAGAGCTGTCTTCACCAACCTTTAATGCACGCATTTCAAAACTGCCAAACTGGTTCACCGTTCCGCTTGCCACTTCATCTCCGGCAGTTTTGTCTACCGGCAAGGGTTCACCAGTCATAACAGCCTGATTTACCGAGGTTTCGCCCATTGTTATTACACCGTCAGCGGGGATGGTTTCGCCCGGCAGCACACGCAGAATATCGCCCTTCCGTACATCTTCCGCACGGATAATTTCTTCTTTGCCATCAACAATCCTGCGCGCAGTACGCGGAGAAAGGCGCACCAGTTTTTCAATGCCTGCCCTTGCGCGTGCAACGGTTGCTTCTTCCAAAAGCGAACCCAACTGCATAATAAAGGCAATTTAACCGGCAGCAAAATCTTCGCCAATAGTAAGCGAAGCAATAAGCGCTATGGAAACAAGCACGTCCGCTTTAATATCAAACTCCGTTACAAGCCCTTTCAAGGCTCCCCACACAATGGGCACACCGCATAAAATAACTGCGAGCCATGCCAAATCAAACGTCAGCGGACGTATATCAAGTATGCTTGCCAACAGTGCCGCGCCGGAAATAGCAATGCACGCAAGCTGCATTCGCAATTCTTCATTTTGCAATATATTTTTAAAAAGCTGCATCTTTACCGCCTCTTTTTATACCCATAGGGGTATAGGTATTTATATTTATAATATACTCCCGGCAAAGTGCAATGTCAATAAAAAATCATATCTAATAAAACTCAGCAGCAAACTTATTTTTTATGCCGGATTACTGCTATTTTGCTTTTGCAGCTATAAAATTTATAGCGCTTACGGCAAATTTGGTTTATAATAAAGGTAAGGAAAAATCTTTGTTATAAAGGGAGGATTGCTGTTATGGATAACTATGATAACGATTTAATTAAACTTGATTATAGAAAGCGTCCCAAAAAATCAGCTGATAATATGACCCCTTATGATAAAGCCATCCGCATTATGTTTAAGGTTTTGTTTTTTATGGTTATTTACATGTTTTTTATGGGAATTGTAAGCTACATTTTAAATGCGTTTTAACTCCGTTCTCTGGCCTCCGCATTAAGCGGGGGCTTTTTTTATGCAAAAAAATAACGCAAACACACATAATGTATTTGCGTTCAGCGGTTACTGCTTATATAACTAATGCGTCAGGCCATATTGGCAAAACGCTCAACTGCTTTGGTAAAGTTTTGAATGGTTTTTTCGGCGTCGCCGTGTTCAATGCCGTCGCGCACGCAGTGCTGAATATGCCCTTCCAGCACAACCTGCCCTACGCGGTGCAGTGCCGATTTGGCGGCGTTAATCTGCATAAGAATATCCTCGCAGGCCACATCTTCGTCAACCATTCTGTCAATAGCCTGCACCTGGCCGATAATTTTTTTCAGGCGGCGGTGCAGATTGTCAGCATCCATACATTGTCTCATCTAATACCTCCCATCAGGGCGTCAGACGCCAGTTTTAAAAAGGCCAAACCAGCGGTACAATAATTACCGTGGCAGCAAAACATAACAATATCAGCGGCAAACCCGCTTTAATATAATCCACAAAGCGGTAGTTGCCAGGGCCAACCATAAGTGTACACGGCGGCGTGCCGATTGGTGTTGCATAAGCACAAGAAGATGCCACCGCAATTACCATTAAAAGTGGGTAAGGCGAAATGCCAAGCTTCTGGGCAATTACAATGCCTATCGGGGCAATAAGAGCCGCCGAAGCGGAATTGCTCATAAACTGAGTAAGGAGAGCCGTTACTGCAAACAGCAGCATGGTTATTGCGAGCGGCGAAGGCGTGCCAAGCGCTTCCAGTATCCAGCGCGCCAAAAGTTCTGCTGCGCCGGTGTTGTAAAGCGCATGAGATACAGGCATCATGCCTGCAAACAGAAAAATTGTACTCCATTCGATAGAATGATAAGCCTGTTTTTCCGTAAGGCAGCCTGTAAGCACACATACCAGTGCGCCGATAACGGCAGCCATTTCAATGGTTATTTTTTGCAAATCAAGGCACATAACAATTATGCAGCCAAGCAAAATGCAGCCTGCAATTACCTGCTTCGGTACATTATGCTGCATGGGGTCAAGCTCAGCCAGAAATTTTTCAGGCACTTCGCCGCCTTCCGGCAGCAGCCTGCGTCCGGCAAAATACATATAAAGTATGGTCAGCACCGTAAGGGGCACGCCAACCCAGGCGAATTCAAAAAAGCCAAACGGACGGTAGCCAAAATTGCTCAGTGCGCCGCTGACGATAATATTAGGCGGCGTACCGACAAGGCTTATCATGCCGCCGCTGCAAACAGCATAAGCAAGCGGCAGCAGCTGGCGCGAAGGAGCCATTTTAGCCGCTGCGCAGATACCCATAACCACGGGCAAAAGGCATGCCGCCGTACCTGTATTGGAAAGGCACATGCTTAATACGGCTGCCACAATCATAATGCACAGCATTAAATTTTTCTGGCTTTTGCCGGCACGTTTAACGATAAATACGCCTATGCTGTGCGCAAGCCCTGTATGAAACATTGCCGCCCCCACAACAAACATGCCTGCAAACAGCGTTACCGTGGGGTGCGAAAGCCCTGAAAACACAACGTTATCGGGTATAAAGTTTAAAAAACCGCAAATTATGGCGCCGCCCATTGCGGTTACCGCCAAAGGAATCAATTCTGTAATAAACAGCAGGGCCATTACGCCCAAAAGGATCAAACAGCCAATAGCCGGATCCATACCTTCACCTCAATCCAATAAATATAATTTATTCCGCAGTGCTTGTTTCTTCTGCCTGTGCATCAGGTTCTTTTGCTGCTGCACCTTCGTCAGCTGTTACTGCAGTTGTTTCAATAACTTCACCGGCAGTTTCATTTTTCGTTTCCGGCCTGCCATGTTCCAAAATATACATAAATTCTTCGCCGGTAATGGTTTCTTTTTCCAAAAGATATGCTGAAAGCTCATGCAGCTTTTCAATATCGTTTTCCAAAATTGCGCGTGCTTTGGCATGGGCATCTTTAATAATTTCCATTACTTTAGCGTCAATCTTGCCGGAAGTAGTTTCCGAGCAGGCAAGCGAAGTATCGCCTCCCAAATATGCGTTGGTAACGGTTTCAGTCGCCATCATGTCAAATTCGTCAGTCATGCCGAAGCGCGTAACCATGGCGCGGGCAATACGCGTTGCCTGTTCAATATCGTTGCTGGCGCCTGTGGTAATGCTTTTAAAAATAACTTCTTCCGCACTGCGCCCACCGGTAAGCGTGATAATTTTATTGAACAGTTCTTCCTTGCTCATCAGCACATTGTCGTCCTCGCTAACCTGCATGGTGTAGCCCAATGCGCCGCTGGTACGCGGAACAATGGTTATTTTATGCACCGGCGCAGAATTTTTCTGCCGTGCCGCAACAAGAGCATGGCCGATTTCATGGTAAGCAACAATGCGTTTTTGCTCTTTGGGTATTACCGCGCCCTTGCGCTGATAGCCGGCAATAACAACTTCCACCGATTCCTCAAAATCGCTCTGCGTTACACTGTCGCGGTGCATACGCACTGCACGCAGCGCAGCTTCGTTGACGATATTGGCAAGTTCGGCACCGGAAGCACCGCTTGTTGCACGCGCAATAGCCTTATAATCAATATCGGGTTCGGTTTTAATATTTTTGGCATGTACGCGCAAAATTGCTTCGCGTCCCTGCAAATCCGGCAGTTCAACCGGTATGCGCCTGTCAAAACGTCCGGGGCGCAAAAGTGCTTTATCAAGCGAATCGGGCCTGTTGGTGGCAGCCAAAATTACTATGCCTTTGCTGCCGTCAAAGCCGTCCATTTCCGAAAGCAGCTGGTTTAAAGTCTGCTCACGTTCATCATTGCCGCCAAAGCGTCCGCTGTCACGCTTTTTGCCTATGGCGTCAATTTCATCGATAAAGATAATGCACGGGGCTTTTTCCTGCGCCTGCTTAAACAAGTCGCGCACACGGGCAGCGCCCATGCCGACAAACATTTCAATAAATTCACTGCCGCTGATGCTGAAAAACGGCACTTTTGCTTCGCCGGCAACGGCACGGGCCAGCAAAGTTTTACCGGTGCCCGGAGGGCCTACCAAAAGCGCGCCCTTAGGCATGTTAGCGCCAATCGCTTTGTATTTATCAGGATGATGCAGAAAATCTACCAGCTCCATTAAGGCTTCTTTGGCTTCATCCTGCCCGGCTACATTGGCAAAGGTAATGCCGGTCTGCGCCTCCACATAAACTTTGGCGTTGCTCTTGCCAAGGTTCAGCGGCCCGCCTCCGCCCATGCGCCCTGCCATAAAGCGCATAAACAGCTGCCCCAGCGCAAAGAAAATAAAAATCGGTAAAATCCAGTTTGTTAAAATATTTTCAAGCAAACTCGGTTCTTTCGGAATTACCTGCGAAAACTCAACTTTCTTTTCCATCAGGCTGTTTACCAGCTGCGGGTCTTCCACCCTGCCGGTAACGTAAATTTCCTTATCGCCGCTGTCTTTGGCAAGTACGGCAATTTTATTGTTGGTAATTTCTACCTTGTCTACCTTGCCTTCGTCCACCATCTGCAAAAAGCTGCTGTACGAAATTTCCTGCACTTTGGGACTGAAAAACATCGGTATAATTACCGTATTCAGCAAAAGCAAAATTGCCAGTGCCAGCATATAATAATAATATATTGACTTTTTAGGTCCTTTGTCTTTATTCATTGTGCCCTCCATAAAAAAGCATAAAATTATAAATATATTTTATCTTATCTACGCCTATAAAACAAGCAAACATTTTGTGTAATGGCACAATTTTAAGCCTTTCTTTTTAATGACTTCAACTGTTAAGCTTATTTTTATAAAGTTATCTTGTTTAAGCAAATAAAAAACGCACCCCGTAAAGAGGTGCGTTTTAAGTTTAAGCTTATCTCATTTTGGCAGCCATGGAAAGTTCTACTGTCCTGATTCTGCCGAGAGCTCTTGCCTTGGCAGCTTCGGCTCTTTTAATGTTAATATCAACCGTAAAGTTGGCAATGCGGTTTTCAGCTCTTTCCAAAGCCGCATGCGCGCGTTCAAGGTCAATGTCCTCTGCTGCTTCAGCCTGAATGCTGAGAATTGTAATTTTGTTTTTTACAATTTCAGCAAAGCCGCCCGATAAATAAATGAAATGTTCTTCATTATTGGCGTCCCTGTATTTAAAAGGAGCGTCTTTAAGTGCTGCAATAGCAGGCATATGATTGGCAAATACGCCAAAACCGCCGTCTAAAGCTTCAAAGCCTGCATATACAACATCGTCTCTTTTAATGAAGTATTTATCAGGGGTTACAATTTCCAATTGCATTAAATTTGCCATGCAATCAATCCACCTTCATGCTTTCAGCTTTCTTAATGGCGTCATCAATAGTGCCTACCATGTAGAAGGCGCCTTCGGGCAGATCATCATGTTTACCTTCGAGGATTTCTTTAAAGCCTCTGATGGTTTCGTTCAAAGGAACATATTGTCCCGGGGTACCGGTAAACTGTTCTGCTACGAAGAATGCCTGGGACAGGAATCTTTGAATTTTACGTGCGCGGGCAACGGTAAGTTTATCTTCTTCGCTAAGTTCTTCCATACCAAGAATTGCGATGATATCCTGCAATTCTTTATAGCGTTGGAGAATAGCCTGTACGCCGCGGGCAACATTGTAATGTTCTTCACCGATTACCAGCGGGTCAAGAATACGGCTGGTGGAATCCAGCGGGTCAACCGCAGGATAAATACCAAGCTCTGCAATCTGACGGGACAGTACTGTGGTTGCATCCAGGTGGGCGAAGGTGCCTGCCGGTGCAGGGTCAGTCAAGTCGTCCGCAGGTACGTATACAGCCTGTACGGAGGTGATGGAACCGGTTTTAGTGGAGGTAATGCGTTCCTGCAATGCACCGATATCGTTTGCCAAAGTAGGCTGATAACCTACTGCGGAAGGCATACGGCCGAGCAATGCGGAAACTTCGGAACCTGCCTGAATGAAACGGAAAATGTTATCGATAAACAGAAGTACGTCCTGGCCGCCTACATCACGGAAGTATTCAGCCATGGTCAGGCCGGTAAGGCCTACGCGCATACGTGCTCCAGGAGGTTCGTTCATCTGACCGTAAACCAGAGCGGTTTTGTCGATAACGCCGGATTCTTTCATTTCGCACCAAAGGTCATTACCTTCACGGGTACGTTCGCCTACGCCGGCGAATACGGAGTAACCGCCGTGTGCAGTTGCGATATTATGGATAAGTTCCATAATAATAACGGTTTTACCTACGCCTGCACCGCCGAACAGACCGATTTTACCGCCCATTGCATACGGAGCGATAAGGTCAACGACTTTAATGCCTGTTTCCAAAATTTTAGTGCTTGTTGCCTGTTGGTCAAAAGTCGGAGCAGGACGGTGGATAGGCCAGTAGTCTGCTGCTTCTACTTTCGTGTCATCATGGTCAACAGTTTCACCGAGAACGTTGAAGATACGGCCCAGTACGCCGGGGCCAACCGGTACGCTGATAGGAGCGCCGGTATCTACTGCTTCCATGCCGCGAACAAGACCATCGGTAGAGCTCATGGCAACAGTACGGACAATGTTATAGCCGATATGCTGCATAACTTCACAAGTAAGGTGAATTTTTACTTTACCGTCATCAGTAGTACCATCAATTTTGATAGCATTCAGGATCGCGGGCATTGTTTTCGGACTGAACTCAATGTCAACAACAGGGCCAACAACTTGTACTATTCTACCAGTATTCAAGGTTTTAGCCTCCTAATTTACTAATATATCATCAGTTCTGTTTTAATGCTTCTGCGCCGCCGCAGATTTCGGTCAGCTCGCGGGTAATAAGTGCCTGACGGGCTTTATTGTAGTTAAGCTCAAGGCTCTTAACCAGCTTTGCTGCGTTGTCTGTTGCGGAACTCATAGCAGTCATACGGGAACCGAGTTCGCTCGCTGCGGACTGTACGAGTGCGGCATAAATAACAGTTTCCAAATAACGAGGTGCCAAATCTGCCAGAATTTCTTCTGCTTCAGGCATGAACAAATACTGGGTATTTGCTTTAACCTGTGCTTCGCCGCCTTTGGGTGCTTCATCTGCCGGGGGTTCCAGCGGAAGAACAGTTTCATTGGTCGGGGTCTGCGAAAGTGCGGATTTGAACAAAGTATATACAATGCGCAATTCATCAAACTGCTCATCGGCAAAACGCTGTGCTGCATCATATGCTACTTCAACAGCATTGTTGTAAGAAGGCTTGTCGGAGAAACCAAAGTGTGCCTGAATGACATTAAATCCACGATGTCTGAAAAAGTCTCTGGCACGGCGGCCGCAGGTAATAATAACCACTTCGCCTTTTACTTTTAAGATTTCACCCATGGCATGTTTTAAAACATTGCTGCCGTAAGCGCCTGCAAGTCCCTTATCGGAGCACATTACCAAAAAGCCAATCTTTTTTACCGGGCGTTTTTGAATTAAAGGATGTTTTCTCGGGTTCAGTCCGGACAAAGTTCCTTTATCGCCAACGATATTACTCAAAACCTCTTTAATTTTTATAGCATACGGACGGCTGGCGGCAGCTCTTTCCTGCGCTCTGCGCAGACGTGCCGCAGCAACCATTTTCATCGCCTTAGTGATTTGACCAATGTTCTTTACACTTTTCATGTGGCGATGAATCTCACGTGCAGTAGCCATCAGTCAATCACCTGCCTTCACTGGCAAGAAAAGTTTCCTTAAACTGTTCTATAGCTTTTTTCAGTGTAGCTTCAGCTTCGTCGGTGATTTTCTTTTCGGTACGGATGGATTCGCCAACCTGCGGGTAAGCAGCGTCCATAAATTCAAGGAATTCTTTCTCGAAACGGGTAATCTTTTTAACATCGATGTCGTCAAGATAACCTTTAGTACCGAGGTAAATCGACATAACTTCCTTCTCAACAGTCAGAGGCTGGTACTGGCCCTGCTTCATGATTTCCATCAGGCGCTGGCCACGTTCGAGCTGAGCCTTGGTAGCTTTATCAAGGTCAGAAGCGAACTGGGAGAATGCAGCAAGTTCGCGGTATTGTGCAAGGTCAAGGCGCAGGGTACCGGCAACGGATTTCATTGCTTTAATTTGTGCTGCACCACCTACACGGGATACGGACAAGCCGGAGTTGATAGCCGGACGGATACCTGCATAGAACAATTCGGATTCCAGGAAGATTTGTCCGTCGGTAATGGAAATTACGTTGGTAGGAATAAAGCCGCCTACGTCGCCTGCCAGGGTTTCGATAACCGGCAGTGCGGTAATGGAACCATTGCCAAGCTCTTTATTGAGTTTTGCAGCGCGTTCCAAAAGACGGGAATGTAAGTAGAATACGTCGCCAGGATATGCTTCACGTCCAGGAGGACGGCGGAGCAGCAGGGACATTGCACGGTATGCAACGGCGTGTTTGGAAAGGTCGTCGTATACGCACAGAACGTCTTTGCCCTGGTCCATGAAATATTCTGCCATTGTTACGCCTGCATACGGAGCGATATACTGCAAAGGAGCAGAATCAGCTGCGGTAGCTGCAACAACAATGCTGTATTCCATTGCGCCGTGCTGTTCAAGTGTACGAACGATACGGGCAACGTTAGAAGCCTTCTGGCCGATAGCAACGTAAATGCAGATTACGTTCTGGCCTTTCTGGTTAAGGATGGTATCAACAGCAACGGCAGTTTTGCCGGTGCCGCGGTCGCCGATAATAAGTTCGCGCTGGCCACGTCCGATAGGAACGAGAGCGTCGATACATTTAATACCGGTCTGAAGCGGAGTATCTACGGATTCACGGTCAGCAATGCCGTGTGCAGGAGATTCAATCGGGCGTTTTTCAGCATAAGCAATGCTGCCTTTGCCGTCGATAGGTTCGCCCAGCGCGCTTACAACGCGGCCGAGGAGGCCTTCGCCTACGCCAACTTCCATGATGCGTCCGGTTCTGCGTACGATGTCACCTTCTTTAACAAGGGTATCGCCGCCAAGCAGTACAACGCCGACGTTTTCACGGTCAAGGTTAAGTACCATGCCGGTTACGCCGTTCGGAAGTTCAACCATTTCGCCTGCCATAGCGTTTTTCATACCGATAACGGTTGCGATGCCGTCACCGATTTTTTCAACAATGCCGACTTCTTCAAGGTCTACATCCACTGTGTAATTCTCGAGCTTAGCGCCCATAGCATCGGAGATTTTGGCAGTATCCTGCAGGGAGTATTCATGAATGTCAATGCCATCCATTACAACTTCCATTTTTCTCAGCTTACGCAGTGCGGAAGCATCGAATACTTTATCGCCAACTTGTACTATGATGCCGCCGAGGATAGCCGGGTCAACAATTTTATTCATGTAAATTTCGCTGCCCAGTTTCTCGGTAAGAATTGCAGAAATGGATTGATACTCGTCAGAAGTCAGTTTTTTAGCAGTAGTAACTTTGACTTCCAGCAATTCTTTAATGGAACTGCGGTCAATTTTGAAATCGGACAATTCTTGCTCTATCAAAGCAATATTTTCTTCATTCTTCATATTGTATCAATCACCTCAATCTGCCGGTACAAGCAATGCCTAAAAAGGAAGGCAAAGCCCTTTAATCCGGCTTTTATGGAACACAAATCAATATTATTTCATTATTTTATCAACAACGGAACCTGCCAATTTTTCATCTTCTGCAGAATTTAATTTCTGTTCCAGGATTTTACCGGCAGCAACCAAACTAAGTTTGATAACCTGAGCACGTACTTCGCCGAGAGCCTGCTGTTTTTCAAGAGCAATTGCGTCTTTAGCGGAAGCAACAATCTGTTCCTGTTCTGCTTTGGTTTCAGCAATAATCTTGTCATGTACAGACTGAGCAGTTTTACGTGCGCTGTCAATAATGCTCTGTGCTTCCTGACGTACAGTAGCAAGCTGAGCAGCATATTCAGCTTTTAATTTTTCAGCTTCGGCTTTCGCCAATTCAGCGTTTTCCAGGTCGCTTGCGATTTTGTTCTTACGGTCTTCCATCATGTTAATGACGGGTTTATACGCAAATTTTGCAAGTATAAACACGAGGAACAAGAAGTTCAGAACCTGCGCAATTATAGTTGCGTTAAAGTCAATCAATTATGACCCTCCCTTTTACTTTTGTTCAACATCACAAATCAAGCTATTAAATGAAAGGGTTAGCAAATACGAGAACGATTGCTATAACGTAGCAAAGGATAGGCATGGATTCAATAAGGCCTACGCAAACCAGCATGTTGGTAAAGATTTTACCAGCTTCTTCCGGCTGACGAGCCATAGATTCGATAGATTTTCCGCACATATTACCGTTACCAACACCAGCACCGGTAGCAGCACCAAGGCAAACAAGACCTGCACCAATCAAAGATGCAGCCGTAATAATTGCAGTTTCAGACATTTAATTCATCCTTTCAAAATTAATAATTTTTAATTTTCTCTCAAAATTAAAATCAGTGTTCATGGTCAGAAAACGCAAGTGCATAGCTGCCCAATGCCAAAATCGTGAAGATAAAAGCCTGGACAAAGCCAATGAACAAGCTGAACATAACCCAGAACTCCGGAATAATCCAGGGAGATAACTGGTAAAGAACTATGAGCAAAATTTCGCCTGCCAGAATGTTACCGAAAAGACGAAGCGCCATAGTCAACGGTTTTGTAACCGCATCCAGCAAATGCAACACAATAAAGCCAGGAGCAGGTTGCACAAAATGTTTAAAATGTTTGAGACCCTGCCTTGCAACACCTACAATGTAGGCACTAAGGGCAATTAACAGCGAAAGTGCAAAACATGTGTTGATGTCGTTGGTCGGTGAAGTCCAGTGAACACCAATCTGCGGAAGCATACCGATTTCGTTGCTGATTAAGATGAACATAAACAGGGTGATAATAAAGGATGCCATATATTTACGGCCCTTTTCACCAAGGTTCTGATTCATCATGCCATCAAGGAAATCGATAACCATTTCCATCACATTCTGCAAGCCGCTCGGAACTAACTTCGGGTTGCGGGAGACTACGAAAAATAATACAAATACAATAGCCATCGCAATCCAAGTCATATACATTGTCTGCATATTGATTACAATACCTGGTGCTATTTCAGTTGCAGCATAATGTATAATTTCACCTGACTGTTCAGCTCCCTGTGCCATAGCAGCTGCTTCATTTCCCATCCTTTTCAACTCCTTTCCTCACGCTTCCTTCTTGTTAAGTCGGTACGCGAAAAATAATAAATTGATGATTAAAAATATATGTATCAGAAGAAATCCCAGGCTCGCACCGAAAACCGGATATTTCATCCTTAACATCAACACAAAAATGCTGCCCGCCAGGCCTAAGCGATAGTATCTGTACCGCCGCATTATTTTTACTCCCTTACGCGGTGTACCGACGTACGGAAGCGCCTGTTTCATTCCGTGGAACATCACAACGGTGTCCATCACACCTATTACCACACCCCTGAAAAAGGATACGGCAAAATCATGGTTTCCAAACACAAACAAAATCAGTACCAATGGTACAGACCAGAGAAACAGGCGGAAAATAACTTTATAACCACCGCCTTTTACCAGCGGCGTTAAATCAAAGTTTGCCATAATATATTTTATTTAATGTCCTTTGTTGAATTATCGACTGCGGCATTTTCCGCTTGTTGTTCATTATCATCTTCCTGCGGCTTTTCGTCAAGCGGTTTAAAATAAATCAGCTTGAAAATCGCCAGGAAAAACGTGAGGCCAGCAAGGCCAAGGCAGATTTTGCGCCAGAAATGGTCACCCGTCTGAAAATAATTATCGAGCCAGTCGCCGCCCCAGTATGCAAGCAGAAAATCTATAACAGTCATCATGCCGAGCGAAGAAACTATTGCAAAAGCGTTCATCATTCTAATGCGCTCAAGTTCCTGCCGGCGCTGCCTGTCAAGGCGTGCTTTAATGCGTCTGGCTATTTCCTGCCGTTTTCTGTCGGCAAGTTTTACTTTTTCCAGATTCTCATTCATGGCGCTCACCAAATTTCACGTCATCATAATATATTAGAAATCTTCATACCTTCTTAATATTATTTTAAAATATTTCACAAATTCTGTCTATATCAAATTACAGTAAATTCGGGTAAATCTTCAACATCAAAACCAAATTCTTTTAAAATCCGGTTTACAATCCTTGCGCAGGCTTCACCGTCGCCGTAAGGGTTAACGGCTTCCGCCATGCTGCGGTAATGAGCTGCGTCATCCAAAAGCAGATTGGTTTCGCGCAGCACATCTTCATAAGCGGTGCCTATAAGTTTTACCGTGCCTGCCGAAACTGCTTCGGGGCGTTCGGTTGTATCGCGCAGCACAAGCACGGGTTTGCCGAGTGCCGGCGCTTCTTCCTGAATTCCGCCGCTGTCGGTAAGCACAATATCAACGCGCGCCATAAGGTTGGCAAACGGTTCGTAGTCCAGCGGCTCTATTAAGTGAACCTGAGGCAGATGCCCCAGTTCTTCATCTACAATCTGGCGCACCTTCGGGTTTTTATGCACCGGGAAAATTGCTTCCACACCGGGATGCGTACGCAGCACTTCACACAGAGCTTTATAAACATGGCGCATTGGTTCGCCAAGGTTTTCGCGGCGGTGCGTAGTCATTAAAATAAGGTGTTTGCCGCTGTCAAGCACTTCATGCAGCGCATCGTCATCAAAGCGGTAATCTTTTTTTACGGTAGTTTTCAAAGCGTCGATAACGGTATTGCCGGTAACTACAATTTTTGCTTCCGGCACGTTCTCGCGCAGCAGGTTGGCCTTGCTTGTCGCGGTAGGCGCAAAATGGTAATCGGCAAGTGCTCCGGTTAATTTGCGGTTCATTTCTTCCGGAAACGGCGAATATTTGTTGCCGGTGCGCAGGCCTGCTTCAACATGGCCTACCGGAATCTGCGCATAAAAAGCTGCCAGAGCGCCCGCAAAAGTGGTTGTGGTATCACCGTGCACCAAAACAAGGTCAGGCTTTGCTTCTTCCAATACCTTCTGCAAGCCGCGCAGGGCTTTTTCCGTAACGTCATACAGCGTCTGCCCGGCGCTCATAATATTCAAATCATAATCGGGAGTAATGCCAAAAAGGTGCAGCACCTGATCAAGCATTTCGCGGTGCTGCGCTGTTACAGCCACCAGCGGTTCAATTTCGTCAGGACGTTTGCGCATTTCCAAAACCAGCGGGCACATCTTAATAGCTTCAGGGCGTGTGCCGAAAACTGTCATTACTTTCAGTTTTGCCATCAATCCCACTCCTTATCTGTCATTTAAAATGCCTATCTTTTTGGCGCCAAGCGCGACGCCGGAAATAATACATGCAATAATGCCTGCTGCCAGATAACCGTCAACTTCGGTAAGCAAAATAGCGGCAATGCCCAGCACTGCACTGATAACATACATTAAAAGCACTGCCTGGCGCTGGCTGAGGCCCATCGCGAGCAGGCGGTGGTGCAGATGCCCCTTGTCGGGCTGAAAAATCGGGCGCCCGTTAGTGTAGCGGCGCACAATGGCAAAGGCGGTGTCCATAATAGGCAGGCCCAGAGCAACGGCAGGCACCAGAAGCGCAATGGTGGCCGCGCTTTTTACAGCGCCGAAAATGGAAATTGCCGCCAGCATATAACCGATAAACATACTGCCAGTATCGCCCATAAAAATGCTTGCCGGATTAAAGTTGTAACGGATAAAGCCGATAATGCCGCCGGCAAGTGCGGCCGTAATAACGGCAACCGGGTAAAAGCCCTGCTGCAGGGCAACAAGAATGACCGTAACCGAAGCAATGCCGGAAACACCAGCCGCAAGTCCGTCAAGGCCATCCATCAAATTAACAACATTGGTAAAGCTTACAATCCAGAAAACCGTCAGCGGTACGGAAAAATACTCAAGGTAAAAATAACCGCCCCACGGATTGTTCAGCCATTCGATTTTAATATCAAACAACACCAGCACAAACGCCGCCGCAATCTGCCCCAACAGCTTTACTTTAGCAGGCAGCTGGTACTTGTCGTCCAGAATGCCGACGATAACAATTACTGTACCGCCCAGAAGCAGCGCAAAAATATCGCGCGTCAAATGCATGGTGGCAAGCACGGCAATGACAAAGGCCAAATAAATAGCAAGGCCCCCCAAGCGCGGCATAATGCCGTGATGAACCTTGCGTCCGTCCGGTTTGTCAAGAGCGCCGATGCGAAAAGCCAGTTTTTTTACATAAGGGGTTAAAACCCAGCTTGCTAAAAGAGCTATAATAAACGCTAAAATATACACTTGCACTTTCCCACCTCGAGGCTTAAAGCCGGAAATTAAATTCAGTTTTATAAAATTTGAGCAATTCAGATTATCGTAAATAGTATATCAAAAAATCGGCAGTTTGAACAACTTTTTTGAAAATTTTTTGCAGATTTGTAACAATTTTAATAGAAGCCTCAAAATCGCCAACTTCCTCATAAGCATAAACGGCAGCGCCGTGATTGGCACTGCCGTCTTTACGTTTTAATATTAATTTTAATTTTTTGTTTCGCCGTCCAGAATAGTAATTTCCATTTTGGATGCTTTCAGCATTTCTTCCGCCAGCTTATCCGGATAGGGATTGGCGTAAACAATGCGTTTAATACCGGCGTTGATGAGTATTTTTGTGCATACCACGCAGGGCTGGTGCGTGCAGTACAGCGTGCCGCCGTTTACCGATACGCCGTGAAAAGCCGCCTGTACAACGGCGTTTTGCTCGGCATGGATGCCGCGGCACAGTTCGTGCATTTTACCGGAAGGAACTTTAAGCTGCTCGCGCAGGCAGCCGGTAACGGCGCAGTGTTCAAGCCCCGAAGGCGTGCCGTTGTAGCCGGTAGCCACAATCTGCCTGTTTTTTACAATTACGGCGCCTACACTGCGGCGCAAACAGGTGCTGCGCTTGCTTACCACGCGGGCAATTTCCATAAAGTAGTGGTCCCAGTCCGGTCTTGTATCCATACTCATTTCGTGCCGAAAATACGGTCGCCGGCATCACCGAGGCCCGGCACAATGTAGCCGTGCTCGTTAAGCTTTTCGTCCAGCGCCGCCGTATAAACTTTAACGTCGGGATGTGCTTTGTTCAGCACTTCAACGCCTTCCGGTGCTGCTACAAGGCACATAAAGCGGATATTATTAAGGCCGCGTTTTTTCAGCATGGTAATTGCCGCTTCCGCACTGCCGCCGGTTGCCAGCATCGGGTCTACAACAATGGTAATCGGGTCTTTATCGGGCGGAATTTTGCAGTAATATTCATGCGGCTCCAGAGTTTTTTCATCACGGTACAAACCGATATGGCCAACATGGGCATTCGGAATCATGCGCAGCACACCGCTTAAAAGGCCAAGGCCGGCGCGCAGGATGGGCACAACAACGATATTGTTGTGCAGCTTGTAGCCGGTGGTTTCGCAAATCGGGGTCTGTACAGGCATTTCGTCCAGTTCAAGGTCGCGCGTTACTTCGTAGGTCATAAGCATGGCAATTTCGTCAAGCCATTCGCGGAAATCGCGGGAAGTAGAGTTAATATCGCGCATTTTGGAAAGTTTGTGTTTAATCAGGGGATGTTCTACAACGGTTATCTGCATGCAAATCTCCTCCTCTAGGAAATTTCATTATCTGTTACAGCATGGGATACATTGGATATTTTGCGCACAATGCCGCAACGCGCTGTGCTGCTTCTGACTGTTTTTCAGCATCTTCGGGGTTGTTAAGCACAAGCCCGATAATGGCTGCAACTTCTTTCATATCAGCTTCTTTAAAGCCGCGGGTGGTTACGGCAGCAGTGCCAAGGCGGATGCCGCTGGTAACAAACGGGCTTTCAGGGTCAAACGGAATGGTATTTTTATTGCAGGTTACGCCAACTTCGTCCAGCAGGTGTTCTGCGGTTTTGCCGGTCATTTTCTGTCCGCGCACGTCAACCAGCAAAAGGTGGTTATCCGTACCGCCGGAAACAAGGCGGAAGCCTTCGGCAATAAGACCTTCGGCAAGAGCCTGGCAGTTGGCGATAATCTGTTTGGCATATTCTTTAAATTCAGGTTTCAGCGCTTCGCCAAGCGCAACTGCTTTGGCAGCGATAACATGCATCAGCGGGCCGCCCTGCACGCCGGGGAAAATAGCCTTGTCGATTTGTTTGGCATATTTTTCCTTGCACAAAATAAGGCCGCCGCGCGGTCCGCGCAGAGTTTTGTGCGTGGTTGTGGTAACAATATCGGCATAGGGAACCGGGCTGGGATGCAGGCCTGCTGCAACAAGCCCTGCAATGTGGGCCATATCTACCATGAAAATAGCACCGACGCTGTGGGCAATTTCTGCCATGCGTTCAAAATCAATTACGCGCGGATAAGCGCTTGCACCGGCAACAATCAGCTTCGGCTGAGCTTCTTTGGCAATGCGCGCAAATTCGTCGTAATCAATGCGCTCGGTTTCGTGCGTAACTCCGTAAGGGACTACATTATAATATTTGCCGGAAATATTGACCGGTGAACCGTGGGAAAGATGCCCGCCCTGCGACAGGTTCATGCCCATAATGGTGTCGCCCGGCTGCAAAAAGGCAAAGTATACTGCCGTATTGGCATTAGCACCGGAATGTGCCTGCACGTTGGCGTGTTCTGCGCCGAACAGTTTTTTAGCGCGTTCAATGGCAAGGGTTTCTACCTTGTCAACATATTCGCAGCCGCCGTAATAGCGGTGACCGGGGTAGCCTTCCGCATATTTGTTGGTCAGCACGCTGCCCATCGCTTCCATTACTGCGGGGCTGACAAAGTTTTCGGAAGCAATCAGTTCAATTTTATTGCGCTGGCGTCCGAGTTCTTCACCGATAGCCGCAGCAATTTCGGGGTCACATACTGCAAGTTTTTCCAAATTCATTTAAGTCCCTCCATGAGTTTTATTAAACTGCATAATTAACAAAATCAGCGTTTTTCGGGGTAATGCGCGCGCTCACCGCCGATAAGGGGCGGGCGTGTACGCGCTGCCGTAACTATGGCCGCGCCGATAGTTTTCTGTGCAAGGCGCACCGGCACGGCAACACGTTTAAGGTGCATGCCGATTAAAGTCTGGCCGATATCAATGCCAAGATGCGCTTTAATGCTTTCAACCACTACCGGGTCAGTAAAATTATCGTAAGCCGCAGTTGCCATAGAACCGCCTGCATGAGGCATGGGGCGCACGGTAACTTCTTCCCAGCCAAATTTTTCCATGGCTTCGCGTTCCGTTACCAAAGCGCGGTTTAAATGCTCGCAGCACTGAAAAGCAAGGTGCAGCCCATGCTTTTTGGCAGCGCTGTAAATGCTTGCAAAAACTGCCTGCGCCGCTTCTTCAGAGCCGCAGGTGCCTATTTTGCCGCCGACAATTTCGCTGGTGCTGCAGCCAACAACAAGAACCTGACCTGCACGGCAGCCGGAAACTTCTATTAGTTCTTCAACTGCCCGCTGCGCTTCGGCAGCAAGTTCTTCCTTATTCATCAGCCTTCCGCCTCCAGCGCCATAATCTTTTCTACGCGGCGTTCGTGGCGTCCGCCTGCAAATTCGGTATGCAGCCAGACATCTACAATCATTTCGGCAAGGCCAACGCCGGTTACGCGTTCGCCCAAAGCCAGAATATTGGCGTTGTTGTGCTCGCGGCTCATTTTTGCGCTGTATACGTCGCCGCATACTGCTGCGCGCACGCCTTTAATTTTGTTAGCCGCTATGGAAATACCAAGCCCGGTGCCGCATACAAGTATGCCCAAATCGGCTTCGCCGCCGGTAACGGCATGCCCTACTTTGGCAGCATAATCCGGGTAATCGCACGATTCTTCGGTATAAGTGCCTTTGTCAATTACCTCATAACCTTTAAGTTCCAGATAATCTTTTAAATGGTTTTTAAGATGGATACCGCCGTGATCGCTTCCCATTGCGATTTTCATTACAGTCACCCTCTGTCTTTTTATAATATATTGCTATTATTGTTATTTTAACACAAAACTTTTAAGTTGCGTACTGTTTTTTAACAGCGCTTCAATATCGGCTGCCGTAAGCACCTGCCGCCCGGCCGCTTTGCGCATACGGTTCATAACCGCAAGGCCAATGCCGTCTTCCGTTACTCCTTCGGAAAAAATAATGCCCACTCCCAGCTTATCGCACCGGCGCAGCAGGCGGTACAGTTTAACAGCAAGTTCCGTTGTATCGCCGCCCCAGTTTAAAATGTGCAAATTCTGCGCGCGCTGCATAGTTTCCGCAGCTTCGCCGCCGCAAATTACCGCAGTAGGCGTAAATTTGGCTGCCTCTTTTGCCAAAAGCGGCAGAAGTTTCAGTGCTTCTTTATCTTCAACAACATACATTTTTGCTTTCGGCGCATAATGGCGGTACTTCATGCCCGGTGCACGCGGCTTCAAGGTTTCCGCTCCGGCAAGGGCCGGGTCCAGCTCCACTCTGCCCAAAACTTCTTCCAGCTGCTCGCGCGTAATTCCGCCCGGGCGCAAAATAACAGGCACTTCGCCGGTAGTGTCAACTATGGTTGATTCTACGCCTACCGTGCATGCACCGCCGTCGATAATACCGGCAATGCGCCCCTGCATATCGGCAAGCACTGTTTCAGCATCGGTCGGGCTCGGTTTGCCCGATAAATTTGCCGAGGGCGCCGCAACAGGCGTTCCGGCAAGGCGGATAAGCTGCGCCGCCACCGGGTGCGACGGCATACGCACCGCCACCGTGTCAAGCCCGGCACTTACTTCATCAGGCACGATACTGCTTTTGGCAACAATTACCGTCAGCGGCCCGGGCCAGAACTTTTCAATTAAAAGCTGCGCCTGTTTTGTAAGCCCGGTTGTTAATTTTAAAATATCTTCTTTATCTGCAATGTGCAAAATAAGCGGATTGTCATTCGGGCGGCCCTTGGCTTCAAAAATTTTGCGCACCGCTTCGCCGTTAAGGCCGTCGGCGCCAAGCCCGTAAACCGTTTCCGTAGGGAAAGCAACAGCTTCGCCCTGTTTTATCAGCGCAGCCGCTTCGCGCAGCATTACGCCGTCCGTATCATTTTGCAAGTTCCAATAACGCGTCTGCATAAGTAGTTCCTTCTTTCGCTGCAAAAACCATCCGTTCTATGCCGGCATAATCGCGGCGCACGGCCACAACGCCAAAACCGTGGCTGCGGCATAAATCCGCAACGGCGCTGCCCTGGTTAATGCCAATTTCAAACGCCATAAAGCCGCCGTCTTTTAAATGCGCCGTGCTCCCGGCAATAATGCGGCGGTAAAAATTAAGCCCGTCCGCCCCGCCGTCCAGCGCAAGGCGCGGTTCACGCTTAACGTCTGCCGCAAGGCCTGCTATATCAGCGCTCGGTATATACGGAGGGTTGGAAATTATCACGTCAAATACGGCGTCACGCGGCAGCGCGGAATATAAATCGCTGCGTACAAACTGCAGCCGCTCCGCAACGCCAATGTTTACCGCATTTTCTTTGGCAACGGCAAGCGCCCCCGGAGATACGTCAACTGCCGTGCCGTGCGCCTCCGGCAGCATATCCAGAAGCGACACGATAATAGCACCGCTGCCCGTGCCTATGTCAAGAACCTGTGGCTTTTCAATAAAGCCCGCCAGTTTTGCCGTGCATTCAACCAAAAGTTCGGTTTCCGGCCGCGGCACCAAAACATCCGGCGTTACTTTAAAATCGTATTTCATAAACGCGCGGCTGCCCAAAATATACGCCAATGGCTCAGCCGCCGCACGCCGCGCCACATAACCACGGTACTGCGCCAGCTCGTGTTCTTCCAGCGGCTGGTCAAAATGCACATATAAAGTTATACGCTGGCACTTTAAAACGGAACAAAGCAGTATTTCCGCATCCAGGCGAGGATTTTCCAACCCTTTCTCTGCGAAATACTGCTTTGTCCAGTCCAGCACCTTAGCAATAGTCCATATAGGTTTTGCTGTCATTTTATTTCACCTGCTGCAGCAGCTTGCTTTGCTGCGCCGTAATCAGTGCGTCTAAAATTTCGTCCAAATCGCCGTTTAAAACCGCGTCCAGACGGTGCAGGGTTAAACCAATGCGGTGGTCGGTAACACGCCCCTGCGGATAGTTATAAGTGCGGATACGCTCGCTGCGGTCACCGGTGCCAACCTGATTTTTGCGGTCCTGAGCCGTTGCCGCGCGCTGCTTTTCCTGTTCCATTTCCAAAACGCGGCTGCGGAGCACGCGCATACATTTTTCGCGGTTTTTAAGCTGCGATTTTTCGTCCTGGCACTGTGCCACAATGCCGGTAGGAATATGCGTTATGCGCACCGCCGATTCGGTTTTGTTTACGTACTGGCCGCCTGCGCCGCCCGCACGGTAAGTATCAATTCTTAAATCAGCCGGGTTAATGTCAATGTCCACTTCTTCTGCTTCCGGCAGCACCGCCACCGTAACAGTAGAAGTATGCACACGCCCCTGCGATTCGGTTTCCGGCACACGCTGCACGCGGTGTACGCCGCTTTCAAACTTCATGCGCCCAAAAACGCCCTGTCCGCTCAGCTGAAAAACTATTTCCTTAAACCCGCCGAGCTCCGTCGGGCTGGCATCCATTATTTCAAGGCTCCAGCGGCGGCTTTCAGCATAATGCTGATACATGCGGAACAATACGCCCGCAAACAGTGCCGCTTCCTCGCCGCCAGCACCGCCGCGGATTTCCACAATCGCGTTCTTGTCGTCGTTGGGGTCGGAAGGCAAAAGCAGAATTTTAAGCCGTTCTTCGTATTCTGCCAGCTGCGGCTTAAGTTCTTTCAGTTCCTCCTGCGCCATTGCCGCAAGTTCCCTGTCGCTGCCGTCGGCAATAATTTCTTCCGCTTCTTCTCTGGCTTTATCCAAAATTTTATATTCGCGGTAAGCGGCAACAACATCGGTCAGTTTGGCATGCGCACGTGCGTATTTCTGCCATTCTGCCTGATTGGCAATTACATCTGGGTCGCTTATTTTTGCTTCCAAATCAAGATATTTATCTTCAAGTGCCTGTAATTTATCCTGCATTAGGTTCTCCTACTAATTTTTCTTCCGGGCAAGCTTCCGGTTCCTGCGCCAAATCTTCCGGCGGCACAACCGCTTTCAGCGAAGCAATAGCCACTTCAATCTGGCTGTCATCCGGCTGGCGCGTGGTTAATTTTTGCAGCAAAAGCCCCGGCGTAATGGCAATGCGTACCAGCGGGTTATCGGTATGCGCACCGGCATAACGGATAAGCTCGTAGCTTACGCCTGCAATTACAGGCATTAAAATAATACGCGAAGCAATACGCTCCAAAAGGCTTGGCCAGCCAAGAAAAGTAAAAATAAACATGCTTATCAGCATGACAATCATCAAAAAGTTAGTGCCGCAGCGAGGGTGCAGCGTGCTGAACGGGCGCACGTTTTCTACCTTTAAAGGCAGGCCCGCTTCATAAGTGTAAATGGTTTTATGTTCAGCTCCGTGATACTGGAACACGCGCTGAATATCATTCATCGAAGAAATTGCCGCGATATATGCCAGAAAAATTGCCATACGCAACACGCCTTCTGCTAAATTCAAAGCCATGTGGTCCTGGGTAATGCCTGTTAAAAAGCGCATTGACCAGGTAGGGATAACTATAAAGAGCAAAATGGCAAGCCCTGCCGAAACGGCAATGGTCAGCGCCATCTCTTTGGAATCGAGCTTTTCGTCTTCTTCGCCCGATACCTGCGCCGAATAAGCCAGCGCCTTCATACCCATAACGAGCGATTCTACAAGCGACACAACACCGCGCAAAAACGGTTTTTTTAGTATAGGATAGCGGTCGGAAATACTGTTTACCGGGCGCACATCAACGGAAATTTCACCGTCCGGCTGCCTTACGGCAACGGCAACATGCGTTTTTCCGCGCATCATTACGCCTTCTATTACAGCCTGTCCGCCAACATTTGGTTTCTTATTCATAATATTCCCTCAAACAAACTCCATATACAAACACAGCAGAGCTTTCGCTCTGCTGTCGGTAAATTATTTTCCATAACGTTTGTTGAATTTTTCGATACGGCCGCGGGCAGCTACGTTACGCTGCTGGCCGGTGAAAAACGGATGGCATTTGGAGCAAACGTCCACGCGCAGTTCCGGTTTAACAGAGCCGGTCATAAAAGTGTTACCGCATGCGCAGGTAACTTTAACTTCACCATATTTCGGATGGATTCCTTCTTTCATTTGATTGCACCTCACTTTACAAAAGACTCTATATAGCATGTCGATATTAACGCTTATATATTGTAGCATAGCGCGGCAAGTTGTGCAAGCATTATTTTAGTTGTTTGCCGTTTAAAAAAGCACTCCGCTCTGTTAACGTTAATACCGCCGCACTTTAATCCGCAGACCTTCATCTGCCGGCAAGCTTTTTAATCAGCTCCGGCGTTGCCGCGTTATAAATTTCGCCGTCCCATTTAATATTCGGCCCTTTGCCGCAGTGCTTCAAGCAGCCGCAAATTTTAAAACTAAATCCGCCCCTGGTGCTGATGCCGCCGCTTTCTGCGCCGTACGCCCCGCTGATATGCTTTAACAGCGCCGCCGAACCGTTGGCAGCGCAGTTTTTGCCGCCGCAAACTTCCAGCCGGTGCGGGGCCTGCGCCGTTTTTAAACTTGGGTAACGCTTAATAACGGCGTTTAAAAAAGTAACTTTAATGTTTAAAAGCGCGGCAATATCTTCAATAATGCAGTCCGTAAGCACGCCGCCGTTATGCTCCTGTGCTTCCTTTAGCAGTTCCACCAGCGCAAACTGATTCTGCGGCGCATCCTGCCCTTTATAATATTCAACCGCTTCGTGTATGTTCCAGTTATTCATGGTATTTCCTTCTGTAAGTAAATTTACAAAATAAAAACGGGCAGATACCCGTTCTTATTTTCATCAGTTTAAACTTTAAGCCGCATATTCAACAATAGCAACTTCAGTCAATGCCTGTTTTAAATTAGCCACAATTTTTTCCAGCTGCTTCATTGTCTGATAGCTGAAAGATACTTCGCCGCACTGCGAACATTTATGGCAGGGTACATTTTTAATAATAATAAACTGTCCGTTTAAATCCAACATATAATTGGTTACACTGTTTTCAATAATCCCTTTGCAGAAAAAGCACTTTTCCATATCTCTCAGCCCTTTCTCATCGTAAAATCATTATTCCATTTGTCAGGATTCGGCTCATATACCGTTATTATCCATAATTTGGTATCAGTAATACCTGCAACAACATGCAAAAAACGTTTATTAAATGTTATGCCCAAAATTAAGCAGCTTGGATAAGGATAATCGTCAGGATATTCTTCAATAATTTTTCCATTATAAACAGCTTCTATAACTTCATCAGCAGTGATGTTACGCTGAAACATTCTATCAGAAACATGTCTGGAAAATTCTATTTGCTCTGTACGGCAAAGTTCTTTAATTTTTAAAATATCCATAATCATCCTCCTATAAAATTAATTATAACATAAAAGGCTTAAAGCGTCTTGCGTATTTGTTTCAGCAAATAAAAAAACGCAGAGCATTTTTACTCTGCGTTATCAACAATTTTGGTGGAGTTTAGTTGATAAAAAACGAACCACAAAAGTGCATTTCACCAAAAATTATTTTGAATTTCAATTTTATTTTAATAAAAAAATTGCTTAATGCATATTTGTAAATACATTTTATCAAATCACTAAGTAAAACCGGCATCAGTAACCTGATACCGGTTTTCGCACTTTTACAGGTTATATCAATTGCAGAATACATTTTACACTATATGATAAGGCATTAATTATAACAAAATTTATTATTATCTGTCAAGTTATTTTGTCGCCAAAGCAATCACGCCGCCAGCCAGTCCTACACAAAAACCATTAAGCCAACCCTTCAAATATGCTTTTTCACGTTCCTCAGCCGCCGCTTTCCGTTCCGCTTCTATTTGCTTTTTCAGCTTCTGCGTATATTTGGTTGCAGTCCGCAACGATTTTTCGGCAATCGCCAACGAGCCGCTGGCAGTCTGCAAGGCTTGCTGCGTTTTGGTTAACTCGTTCCTGGCTTGCTGTAATAAGCTGGTCAGCTCTGTCGACTGTTGTTCCTGCGCTGATAAGCTGTCCTGTAACATTATCAAGTTCGCTTCCAACAACCGTGTGTTCTTTTTCAATGCGTTCCATTGTTGCATCGGTACGCTGATGTACCTCTGATGTTCCGGCACCGCTTCCGCAGCCGCGCACCGAGCAATAAGCCACGGCGCAAAGTACCAAAGCAATGATAATAATGTAAATACGACTATGATTATCAGATTTTTTCTGCTCATTTTCCATTTTTTACTCCATTTAACTGATATACCGCCACAGTTGGCGTATATGCCATTTTTACTGCGTTTGCATAAAAGTACAAGCGTCACTGTTATAAATCAGCGCACGCGCCAACTGTGCAGGCGGCTATTTTTGGTTACATCCCCAAATAGTGATGCATAGCGCCAAGGGCAAAACCTACTGCGCAGCCAAGCCAGAAGTTTTTATCTGTTATGATACCTTTTAAAGTCTGCATAGCTGTCACCCCCTTTCAAAATGTAAATTCGTACCGTTAATGATTTCTGTACCATTCTGCGTTCCCGCGAATAGTATCCATACGTTTATACAAATTATTACCGGGACAATCCGTTGCCATCAGGTCACGGTGGCCCATGACTACACTGTCGCTAGCGATAAGTCCATAAGCTTCGCAGATGTCTGCAATCAACATCGGCAATGCGTTAATCTGCGCTTCTGTCGGTTCGACCAGGTCAAAGTTGCCGCAAACATGGATACCAATGCTGCAATAGTTAAATCCTTCGGCATGTGCACCTACTACCCAATCAGGACGGCCAAGTTCTACCGTGCCGTCCTTGCGCACGATAAAGTGATAACCTACACCGGCCCAGCCCAAATTAAGGTGGCTGCGGTGCAGCTGTTCCGCCGAAAGGTCATCGTCTGTCGGGTTGCCGGTATAGTGGATAACTATGCGGCTGGTATCATCGCGCGGCGTTAAATCAGTAAATTGCAGGTTGTAGTCTTTTGGTTTTACACGTTTAAAAATCATTTTGTTTCGCCTTCTTCCGTTTTAAATTCAATCTCCGTTTTGCTGTCTTCCAGTACATCAGGCACGCCGTCACCGTCACTATCAACAAAGCCTTTGCCAATCATTAAAATAGCCGATGTAAATTGTGCGCCGACCAGTACCGTCAAAAACTGTATCAGCATATTTACATCGGCTTTCCCGGTTGCCCACCAGTTCGCGCAAAAAGCAATGTTAAACAGGATAATCTCGGCAGCCAGTACCACGGCGTAATATACAATAGCCTTTGTGCCTATGCTGGCCGGTATCTTTTTTAAACTACTGGCCAGCAGGTCTTTAATTTTATCAAGCATTACCATTATCCCCCTGTGTAGCTACTGGATGCTGCTGCGCCTGTTCGTACATGACCTTGATTGCACCGTTACCGCCCAGCACATGATAGGCTTTGTACATATCATTAAGGTTTTCTAAATTGTACACTTCAATGTACCCTTTTTCGTCTGCCCTATGGCAGATATGGATAATCTCTGTGCGCAGCAGACTGCGGATAGCATCGTCACGTGCTTCGGCACGCACATCATATTTTTTGTATAAGCCCCAAGCTACTTTAAAAATGCCAAGTTGCACGGCAAGGCTTAACAGCTCCGCCCAGTGTTCAACAATAAAATCCACTTTTACTTAAACCCCCTATCCGTGTTGCCCACGAAAAAAGCATTATCGCCACCCCTTATATATCCAAGTATAAAAACAATCAATTTAATCACCCCCTTAATAAAAAAGCCCCTGTATACTTATTACAGGAGCGTGATTATATGAAAAAACGTATGAAACTACCTAATAATTTTGGAAGTATTATTAAGTTGCCCGGTCGCAGGCGAAAACCGTGGGCCGTGCGAAAAAAGATTAACGGTAAATATAAATACCTCGGTTATTTTGTAACCTACGAAGAAGCTTTAATTTTTTTAAGCAATTATAATCAGGACCCGTCAGCATATTCTGCGCAACTAATAACCTTCGCTGAGATTTTTGAATTAGAACTTGCGGAACGTATTAAGTATAAACGCATTAAAGAACCTACTGTAAAAAATTACCGTACCTGTTTTGGCTACTGCGCAAAATTGCATAACCGTAAATTTACCAGTTTGCGAGTTACTGACCTGCAAAGCATTATCAGCGAATTATCAGAACAGGGAATCGGTCAGCCCAGCCAAAAAAAAAACGCGCCAGCTTTACCATAATCTTTATAATTACGCTGTTAAATACCAGATAATAGATAAAAAGGATGATATATCCAACTATGTAGATATTGATAAATACGAACCGCAGGAGCCTAAAACACCTTTTAACAGCAGGCAGCTTAATCGCGTTAAAGCACTTGCTGAAAGCAATGACCCACTAGCCAAATGGGCAACAACGGTGCTGATGATGTGTTACAGCGGGCCGCGTCCGTCAGAATTTTTATCAATTCGCAAAGAGGATGTAAAACTGCATAACAGGTTTTTTAAAATCCGTGACAGCAAAACCGATGCAGGCAAGAACAGGCTTGTCCCCATCAACCGCAAAGTGTTGCCATATTTTGCGGCGTGGATGCAGATGCCGGGAGGTAATTTAATTACCGATATTAACGGCAAGCGTGTTGATTACGGCAGCTTCTACCGCATTTTTAGAAAAGTAATGACGGCAAGCCGCTGCCGCCATACACCGCACGAGTGCCGCCATACAACAGCAACATGGCTAGATAATAAAGGCGCAAACCGTACTGCGGTTAAGCGCATTTTAGGTCATGCCGATAAAGATATTACCAGCGGTGTTTATACGCACAAAGACCTGCGGCAACTAAAAAAAGCCATAGACCTTTTATAGCGTTGTGTAACTAATTTGTAACTAACTGCTTTAGCTAAAAACATCAAACCCTGCATCAGCTTAACTTGCATTGTGTAACCCTTTTGTAACACTTCTTTCTAAGTAGTGTTCAGTGCCCGTAGCGTCAGTATTTATGCGGTTTCTGCCGGCAAATAAGGCTTCAAATCGCTTTCGTTTTTACAGTTTTCAATTTTCGCCTTAACCGCTTCAAAACCGCTGTAAGCCGCAAGCTGTTGGGCTTTAGCCTTTTTACCAGCCAACATCATTTGTTCTTCGGTTACTTGTGTAAAGGACTTTTTACTCAGGTCATTTTTATCTGTATAGACTTTATACATAGTAACGCCATTTTCAATTAACGTAAGTGCAACCTGCCAGTTATTTTGGTCTTCCGGCGCAGTATCAAAACCAAAACCACTACCGTCATCAATCCATGCGATAGCATGTTTCTGCGCTTCGTAAAGTTGGTACTGGTAGTTCAGCGCCTGCTTTTTTAATTCTTCAAATGTAGGTAGCACATATTCGCGTGCATCTTTTGCGGCAATATATGTATCTAATGCTGCAATATAAGCTTCTAATGCTTCATTTGGATACTGATACCACACATCATTGATGACACAGCATTTTTGCAAATCGTCATAAATAACAGTTTCCGGCGTGATTTCTACTGCCTGCGCTTCCTCGCCCTGCGTATAAGCAGTAATAGCAGCAAGGCTGCCGCCGTCCGTTACAAAGTTTTCAGGCGTATCGGCGTATTGCTTTTTATCGTTGATAATTAAAACCTCGTTATTCATAATTTGAAAACATTTCATAATATCAATCCTTTCTTTTCATTCTGTCGGAGAAATGCCAGGTCATACACATGCAGTTACAGCTGCGTCTACTGGCGCACATACACACACTGTGCGCGTAATCACACAAGGCAGCGACCAAAACGCTGGCGACGGCGGTTCCAACTATTGGTCCGATAAAACAACAAGCAGTAATGGAAATCATACACATAATATGACAGTAAGCAGTGTCGGCGGAAACGCAAACCATAACAACATTCAGCCGTATATTTCAGTGTATATATTCCGCAGAACTGCTTAACAGCCTGTCGGGGAACTGGCCAGCCACAACCATACAGGAAGTGCTATATCAGCAAGTTTAACAGGTAGTTTTAGGCCGTTTGCCGCAAATCAAACTAATATTGGTTTTGCTACCGAGGGAATAGTATCAAATCAAGTACTTAATGGTGGTAGCGGTGTGCAAAATACATCTGCAACAACAAACCAAGGTAGGATTATAAAAGTAAATGCATCACATACTCATTCCATTACGATAAATAATACCGGTGGTAATTCGCCGCATAATAACTTATCTCCATACATTGCAGTATATATGTTCCGTAGGACAGCTTAATTATTACTGTCGGGGAACTTGCTGCACATACACATACCGCGGCATCTAATAATACCGGCGCACATACACATATTTTCGGTTATCCGCGCGGCGATAGTAATTATAATAACGGCAATGGCAACCAATGGTGGGGGCCAAAAGATACGGCTACAAAAACCACCAATAGCGCAGGCAATCATACACATAGCATCAGTGTTAATAATGCAGGTGGCAACGCAGCGCATCTAAACATGCAACCTTATATCGCTTGTTACATTTGGCAACGCACTGCTTAGGCAGTACGGTGCCAAATGTAGGCTGTAATATAGGGTGGTATGTTGTTATGCGGAGCATTACTGCCGGTATTCGCAACGCTAACATTATGGGTATGTGCGCCTGCTGATTGTGTAACGTGCTGGCTATAATGATTTCCTGCTCCTTGCGCATCACACGCAGCAGAATCATTATTCGACCCATATTGCCCAGTATACCAAACGTGCGTATGTGCGCCTGCACTAGCTGCACTGGCGGTATGGTTGTGTTGCGCAAGTTCTCCGACAGTCATGCGGTGCGTTTAAATACATAACAAACCACATATGGCTGCATATTACTGTGTGGTGAATTGTTACCAGTATTTTCTATTAATACTGTATGGCTATGCGTTCCAGCTTCTGATGTGCTTATTTGTTTTTGCGTATCCCAGCAGTTATCAACGCTTGTTTGCTGTGCGTTGTTATCATCGTAGCCGTAGTTTAATGTATGGCTATGATTACCGGAACTATTTGTGCTTGCATTATGCGTATGTGAAGGCATTTCCCCGACAGCAGGCTATGCAGTACGTTGCCAAATATAAGCAACAATAAACGGTTGCTGGTTATTGTGCGCGTTATTGTTGCCGGTATTAGATATACTTATTGAATGAGTGTGAGCTCCACTTGAACCAGTGTTTTGTTGCCCGTAATACGCGCTTGAACCCCAACAGCTTACATGTTTGTTACCGCCTTCATTACCATAATAATCAACTGAATGCGTATGTGTTCCATTACTAGTTGCGGTACCGTCATGACTATGGACCGCAAGCTCCCCGACAGCACGCCTCTATGCAGTCCTGCGCCAGATATAAACTGCAATATACGGCTGTTGATTATTATGAGCAGTATTACTACCAGTATTAGATATAGAAACGCTGTGAGCATGTGAACCCTTAAACTCGATAGAATGATATAGGCCATCATCTGCACCACTACTATCAGCGTGCGCTGAACGATTTTGACTACCAACAGTTAAAACGCCCGAATGTGCATCAGACCAAAAACCGCCCCCGCCCCAAGCTGTATATTTAACAGAACCAGTTAAGTTTGTTGCCGTGACAGTACCAGTATGGCTATGCTGTGCTATTTCCCCGACAGTGAGCTGGTGGTTATACTCGCCACCGGTGCTACCAGCAGTAAATGTTTTCTGTTCACTGCGGCTGTCAGTGCCAGTGCCTGCGCCAATTAAAACACGGCCTTGTGCGTATGCTTCCCACGTTGTGCCAGGGAATAAAGTTCCCGGATTTGTAGATGCCGTTGACATATAAATATGGCCTACCGGGTATAAAATATCTACTAATTCTTTTGTAGACATTTTAGCATCAGCCCACGTACCATCTCCGCGTAAAAATTTATTTTGCGCACCGGCTCCAGGTGCAGGCACTAATCCTTCGCCCCCAGATTCACTACTGGAAGCCCCGTTCATGGTATCAATAGTACCCCACGTTCCGTCAGCTTTTAGATATCTGTTAGCAGCGCCTGCTACCGGTGCCGGAACCATGCCACGTTTACCAGCGGCCTCGGCCGTTGCTCCCACCATATCTTTATGTGCATTATCAGCAGCATTATGCGCGGTAAAAGCGGCTTCGTGTGCATCATCGCCAGCGTCATACGCATCTAAGGCTTCTTCTAAATCCTCAATAGTTGCATATATAACGCTGCTATTAATTATTACTTCTAAATTCTGTGCATTACCAATAACAAAGTTAACATTAACAATACGTTCTTCTACTGGCGTTGTTTTATCATAAATAAAACTTGCTTTATTACCAGCTGTAGTATAAGCATAAAGCTGTTCCTGACCGTTATCAATCTTGGCCATTATGCCGATTTCGCGATGCCAAAAACCACTTTCAACCTGAGAATTAGTTAAACGAAATTGTATTTGGAACTGTCCATTTCCTAAATTAGAATATTTGGCTATCGGAAGGCTAAGACGCTCATTTTTTACAGCTGTAAATTTAGTTACGTCTTCTTCTTCGCCTACAAGGCCATCACCTAACGCCACGCGACTAAATGTCAATGTCTGCCCATTTTGCGATTTTGCAATCATGTCTTTGCCGACATCAGTAACAATAGTTTTTGCAAATTGACCTGTATTCTGTGTTTCAGACATTTTTTATACCTCCAATTATACATAAAGTTCTGCTGGAATATTGATAATATAACCACTTGTCACAACGCCGACATTAACAGGTTCCGCCGGACCGTCAAACTCAATAGCATAATCAGTATCCGCTTCAATATTCATTTTTATGTAGCCTGTTACTATACCACCGGCATAAATACTGCCAGATACATTTACATAAGCCAGATAACGCCAGGCAATATGTGCCGGCACATAAATGCGCAAAGCTTTTTCCAAATCTTCAAAACTTGTTATCTTATTATCCGGTAAAAATATATCGAGACTATAATTTTCCGGGTGGTCTTCAACAATGCCTGTGCCATCCGCAACATATCTGTTTACCAGATATGTAATAAATTCCAAAGTTGATACCTGGTTTGCATTTAAAAAATCAAGCACACGTGCGCGCCGCTGAACATAAGCGTCATTAGCATTGGTTTGTAGCCCACAAAATTCTTCCCACAAATCAAGACCCCAGGTTACAGTATTTACAAAAAGCTGGTTTAAAATATCAGCAACAGCCGCTCTTAATTTCTCGTGTTCATTATTACCAGCAATGCCAACTGCCATAAAGCGGTTATCTTTACTTAAAAAATCCGGCAAATATTTTAATATATCAACTTTGTTTTGACGCAGCCAGTTATTCATTGAGAGTCACCTGCCCTACAATAGGAAGCTGCCCATCAGCAACAGGAATATTTACTGTCCCACCGTTAACGGTTAAATTAGCATAATCCAGCACACCAGTTTTTACATATTCGCTTAAAATCGTTTTTCCAATATGCGCATACGATATATTGTCAGCTTCAAAAACCGTTTCTTTAAAATAATCATTTAAAACCTGTTTAATACCGTCACTATTTCCAACTCCGTCAGTTACTTTTAATGCAACATTAACAGTCAGCGTTTCTGGTGCAGCAACTGTTACTGTTGCGCCGATGGGCGCATTGGCAGCTATTTCATTACGCACATTTTGCAACAAATCCTCAGAAGGCACGCCCATTTCAGCGTCAACAACCAAAACTTTTACCGTGCCATTGCCATTCCACAGTGGCAACACCTTTACAGCGCCAACTCCGGCAACAGAAGTTGCCCAAAGCTGGTAATGATAAACATTGCCACTGGTAGACGGCTGCCGTACTTTAAACAGCAGCCTTTCTAAAAGCGAAGCATCCGTTTCCTCATCAAAACCGTCATAGGCGGCAGCCGCGTTATTTACGCTGCTGACTCCATAAATGCCAACCGGAATTTTAGTTATAGTTCCAGCCGCAACATTATTTTCACTTCCGCTTCCCTGCGACTGCGCTCTTACATCAACACTGCCGTCTTCACCAATTACGGCATCTTCAACCATTTCAAAGTTTCTACCGTCAGCCGTAGCAAAAAGCGATGCCAAAGGTATAGTGCTCCCTGCTCTACCGGCAACGGTTAAAACAACAAGCGCGTGCGTTGCCGCCTGCCGCATTACGCCGTGTTCTTCAGCGCGGGCAGTTAAATATTCACCCCATGATGTTTGCGCAAAGGCAGCTTCCAGCACCAGCTTAATTTCGCCATACGCTTTTTCAAACTCTACTGCGTTGGCCGCCAGCGTATCGCTTGTAAAGCTGCCCTCGACAGTAGCAACGCCGTCTTGTGCAGTATTTAAGTAAGCCGCTATCAGCCTGTCCAAAACATCTCTTTTTTAGTTACTTTTTCTTCCAAGCCTTACACCTCTATTCCAAGTGTTGCACTGCCGTAAACAGTAGCCAGCGCAATATTAAGGGTAATTGCTTTTCCTGCCTGTTCAACAGATACATTTTCAACCTCTAAAATATACGGATTGACAAGCAGGGCTTCTTCAATATACCGGTATACTTCACCGGTTTGTTTGTCATCATTCGGCACTGTACCGATAAAATGCTCCAGCTCTGCACCATAATCATCAAAATATGCACGGTAACGGTACCGTTCAGTAAGCAGTGCTTTATAAACCCATATTTTTATAGCTTCATTGCGCGTTACTATTTTATGCCGCCTGGTATCATCGTAAATAAACGTATTATTCACAAAATCCCACGCATATTCTTTAAATTCCGGCAAAGCAGAACTTTCAGCTGTATTATTCGTACTTCCAAAAACAAAAGGATTAGCCATTTTAATTTCCGTCCAATCTTTTAAGTTTGCAAAGTATCACAAACTGTTCAACGCTTTTCTGGTCCTGTCCCACAATCGGTACCATCAAAACTTTATCGCCGTTCTGCCATGTATCGGTATAAATAATACTGTCCGTATAATCATTATCAATATCATGGTTGTGGCTTGCAAAAGCAGGGTCGCCGCTGCCGCCGGAACGGTTCTGCGTGGCGCTTATAATATGCCCCCTGGCGTTTCTGGTATGCCCTTGCAGCCAATATTCATCAATCCACAAATACTTGCTGTCAAGCACCATACCGTTATAACTTACAGTAAGCGCAGGCGGCGGCGTAATAATCTCACCAATAACAGGAGTTGCCTGAAGCCCGCTGCTCTTGCCGATATTGCCCATCAGCTTTAGTAACCCTTTGTATGGGTCTTCTGCTCTTTTCATACCTCACCGCCTTAACTGTAAGTAATCTCGGTTGTTTCTTCTGTTTCCGGCATATATTCAAGCGTCAATGCCATTTTATGCACGTTATTTTCAAAACTGTGCGTATCGGCAACAATCAAAAATTTGCCTGTCAGCTGTTCCTCCTGAACAGTAATTGCATAACCGGTAATGCACTGAATATTGCCAAGAGCTTCAAGCTGTGACTCGTTTTCAATATACTTCAGCATCGCTTTGGCGGCCTTTACATTATCAACTGTTTCGCCGTCTTTGGGTGGCTGCATTTTATAAACTTCCTGCAACACGCCATATTCAGCAATATATGCCCCGGCAGACAGCGTTTGCACCAGGCCGCCGTGCTCATCAACCATTTTTACACGGTTAATCATATCGGTGTAACTCTCGCTGTGTTCAGATTTCACCACGTCTGTAATATCGCTTGCAATGTAATCATCAACCAAAGTACCTGCCTGCACCAGCGCAATTTTACCGTCAATAGATAAAGCGTTATATTTCAACCCGGTATCAGCACGTGCTTTTTCCAGCAGAATGTTAATAACCTCAGTGCAGCTCTTTCCATCCGCAATAAAACTTACCACCGTATTCAGCAGCGGATTGTTTTCATTAACAGATATACCTATTTCATTGCAAACACGTTTAACAGCATCCGTTACCGTAGCATTGTTAAATACCATGTGCACTTTGCTTTTAGCAAGATAAATCATATTATCATAAGCTACTATGCTGAAACTGTAAGTATCAGTCGCACGCTTACGGTAAAAAACACGCCCGCTGAATATATGCGCCTGCTGTCCATAATCATCTTGATAAAGTGCTTCTATTTTGCCGCCCAGCCGCAAATCCAAATTCTGAAAAGCTTTATCCTTTTCAGGAGAATTATATGCAACTTCCAGTTCCAGCTTGCGGGCGGCCTGTTCAGCATCGCCACTCCAAACGGCACGTATTACATAATCGGTTACGTCAAGCGTTTCGCCACTTTGCGCCGATGCAGGCGGCGTATATTTTACAACAAGCATTTAACCACCTCACAAAGTAACCGTTTCGCCGTTCACTAAAAGCTGCTGCTGCGTTACCTGCAATACTGCCGGTGCCGTTACGCCCTTTTTAGCTAAAGCATAAAAAATATGCAGCTGTTTTTCGCCCTGGGCATTTATCGGAAACAGCATTTTTACAGCATTAGCTGTGCAGTCCATTAAATCCATGCCTGGGTAAAAAGTTATTGTTTTTTCGGTAATGCTTTCCGCAACCCTGCTTGCCAGCCCGGTTGTCAAATTCGCTTTTTCGCTTGCCGGCAAAATATAACGGTACTCTCTAACGTTCAATTCAAAATAAACGTCAGACGTACCGTCTTTTTCTTCATACGCCAGGGTTTCAACCGTTACAGGCGTATTTATATTCGTGCCGCTGATTGCCAGCCTGCACGGCTGATTTTGCTCAGCGTAGCTTTCCAGCCTTTTTATGTACAGATACGGGCTTTCAGCCAGTTCTTCCAAAAAGCTGTAATTTTGCGCCGGAAAGAAGCTTTTAAACGTTATGGTTTTAAGCCCGCGCTTCCCCAGCATGTTAATATCGCCCAAAGAGTTAATGTTAACCGTACTGTTATTGTACGGATTAGTAACCTTAAACCCATCCGGTGATATTGGAAATACCACCGAACTGCCGGCGCAGCTAATTACAACATTGCAGCCGGTATTAAGTGCTGTACCGGCTAAATATCCGGCTGCCTGGTTTAAAAATGATAAAATAGAAGCCATTATACAGCACCTGCCTTTAAGTTAACAGAACGCTTTTGCAGCTGGTCATAAATAGCGGCGGCAACTTTATCCGCCAGTTTTTGAATATCGTTTTCGCCCTGTACAGTAACGCCAGAAATATTAACGCTGATGCCGCCAAGATTAACGCTACTGGTACGCGTGCCCATATTATACGCAGCTGTTATCGAAGCATCGTGCGGAATTACACGTGTGCCGTTTGGTAAATCAACAATTTCCGCACCGCGGTCATGTATCATTGCCGGGCCGCCGCGCCAGTTATCAGTACCTGTTGCCAGTTTAGGTATGCCAAGCGGGCCGAAGGTACTGCCGCCAAAACCCGGCACCCAGGCCGGTATAGTTATCTGAATGCCGTTAATGCTATCAATAACACCATTAAACATGCTGCGCACACTTTCAAGCACGCCGCCAAAAATACTACGCGTGCCTTCAGCAACATAACTTACAACGGACAGCAGCCCATTCCACGCAGCATTCCAACCGCCTACAAACACACTGGCTACAAAATTTAAAAATGTCATCAAAATAGCGCGCCACATACCAAAAGCAGCAGTAAAACCATTGCTTAAAGCAGATAACACGCCTGTAATCCATTGTTTTACAGTATCCCAGTTACGGTAAAGCAAATAACCCGCCGCTATTACACCAGCAACTGCCAATCCTACCGGTGAAAGTATAAGCGTAAACGCCGCGCCGATGCGTGGTAATGCAGTCAACGCTGCTGTGCACAAAAAAGTAAACGCCCGACCTATGCCAATAATGGAATACTCCAACAATTTATTGCGGATGTGGTGCCCGGCAAGCACCGTTGCTATATTGCCGTACATAGTAACAAGGCTGCCGCCTATGGAAACCACTTTACCTGCCGCAAAAGCGAACCCGGTAAAGCCGACAATACCCATTGCAATATCGGCAAGCATGGCTTTTTGTTCTGGTGACATGGCATTAATTGCGTCAGCAATACTGCCGATTGCCGCAGCTGCCTGTCTGATAGAAGGCGCCAACACGCTGCCAAAATTTATCGCCAGCGCTTCAAGGCTTCCTTTCATATCCTCCACACTGCCGCTTAAAGTATTTTTCATTATCTCGTACTGACGCGCCGATGAGCCGGCAGCATTGTTAATTTCATTAGATAACCTTTTGTATTCATTTGGAGCTGTGTTAATCAAAGCCAGCAATCCTTTATAAGCCTGTTCACCAGCAATAGTATTTGCCAATTCAGCCCGCTGTGTACTATTTAATCCTTGCATAGCAATTCGCATTTGCCCAATTACATTTTCAAATCCAACAAAATTACCATTTGCATCTTTAACTTGTAAACCAAGTTGTGCAATGGCTTCAGCCGCTTGCTTTGGCGGATTTATTAATCTCATTAAAATGTTGCTCATTGCTGAACCAATCGTACTGGCATCAATACCATTATTTTTCATAACAGCAAGTGCAGTAGAAAGTTCTTCAATATTCATATTTAATGCAGCAGCCGGTGGGCCAGCATATTGCAAAGCCACACTAAAATCTTGTAAGCCAAGACTTGATGCGTTAGCTGCCTGCTGAATAACATCAGCCACGCGCGCTGCGTTTTGCCCAACGTTTTCCTGTGCCATGCCCCAGATATTAAGCGCGCTGGTAACAACCTGAGATGTCTGCGCCAATCCCTCGCCGCTGGCCACTGCCGATGTAAGGATAGAGGGCATCAATGCCACCGTCTGATTAGCATTAAAACCCGATGCTGCCAGCGCATCCATTGCCTGAGCTACTTCCGTTGCCGAAACAGGAAAATCTGCGCCCATTTGCGTTGCAGCAGCACGCATTTTTTCAAGTTCAGCCGCGCTTGCGCCAGCTTTTGCACCAGCCCCGGTAATAACCCGGTCAAAATCCATAAAGGTTGTCGCCGCCATCGTTCCTGCGGCAACAAGCCCGGCACTTACAGGCATTAAAGCACTGCTGATACTACCGATATTTTTACCAACCGTCTGCACAGTACGCCCAAGTCTTGTGCTTGTTTTTGCCGTTGCATCCATCTGGCTGCGTATGCGCGTAAGTGGTGCCGTTACCTGGTCCGTAAGGCGCATAATAACGTCAATTACGCTCACTGTAACGCCCCCTTTGCCAATTCTTTCTTCAATTCAACTTCGTGTAAGAAGAAAGCGCGGGTTATAATTTTCTCCCCGCGCGACATTTCCCATATATCTGACGGTCGCCAGTGATGTTTTGAATAAAGCCAAAACATCATCTGTACATCACCGTCAGTCTCAATCAGTTTTTTACCTGGTCAACCACAGCTTCATTATCATCGCTAAATCCGGAAAGTGCCGAAATTTTAGCAGAAATGGCGCTGATTTCACCAGCTTTAAACAATTTGGCAAAAAGTTCAATCGGCGTAGCTGCGCCAAACTTTTTCAGCAATGCGTGTTCGCCAAAATTAGGTTCTTTAATACCTGCAACCATCGTGTGCATTTGCAGATAGTAAAGGTCTACATCCTTTTCCCTGCCTTTTTTATCAAATTTAACAGCCGCCGCCTGAATTTCCGTATAGCGCTGTGCTGGAACCGGCTGCAAGGTTAAAACAAATGGCACGCCAAGCAGTTTGCTCAAACGTTCAACTTCAAACTTTTCCGTTTCCTGTAACAGCACTCCGTTTTTGTCGGCAGCCATCAGTGCATCTACTAAATTCATTATTTCACCTCTATTCAGCTACATCTAAAATATCAAAATCGGTAAATGTAAAATCATAATCATCAGAGGTAAGCTTTTTAGCTTCCCAGTCCATCAGTGTCAGCTTATCAAAAGTAGCATCAGTAATGGAAATACGCTCTGCACCAACGGCATCAGGGTCGTCCAGTTTCACAACAATCGTGCAAACCGTCTGTCTGGCGTTTTTAATATTATCAGCCATAAGCTGAATAAAAAAGCTGGATACATGGTTCAGTTTCACGTTGCCGGTGCCTTCGCAACCAACCACCTTGTACTGCTTAAACATACGCTTAACCTGGTTCACTTCTTCTTTAAGCAGTTTAATTTCGGCTTTAAAGCCAGTTACTTCAGCCATATACTGGCCGTCAATCCAAACTTCGCCCTGTGTGCCGCTCATTACCTGCGATGCGGTAAAATTATCCATTTGTTTACCTCCTTAAATCGAAATCGGTAATTCAATATCTTCCATAGCATCCAAAATTTTAATCTTGGCTTTCAAGAAAACTTTTTTCTTGGTGTCCAGCTCTTTAATCTCCTGGTCGCTCATATCTGCCAGCTCCTCCTGCGTGTACAAGCCATTGGAAAGCTGGTAATTTTTTACTGCTTCAGTATCAATTTCCACCAGCGAATACCCGCGCTGCAACAGTCTTTCGCTTTCCAGGGTTTTTAAATATCCGGTAATAGCTGTAATCAGCAGGCACTTGTTATCATAATCATTGGTATATTTGCCAATGTAACTATCCTGCGCAGTTTTGCGGACGTCATCGTAAATCATGTCCATAATGTCAATGATTTTTATGGTCTGATAACCTTCCTGCTTGCCCTGAGTATTGGTAACAAGGCTATTAACAGCACGTGACATCTTATATTTTTCGCCGTCATACCAAATGAAAAATTCACCGGCATTTACTTTTTCGTCATTTTCGTCCAAATCGTACTTATCGCAGTCAATTACTTCTGAAAGCGGTGCATACGTTGCTGAAATTGTCATCGGCGTGCCTGCCAAAAGACCGGCAATACGCGCAGTATATTCGGCGGGTGTGTAAGTTTTGGTAGCCGTTTTAATTGTTGTATTGGAAAAATTGATAATGCCTTCATAATCTGCATCCGCGCCGGGAAGCACCGCTTTAACCTTTTTATATTTGTTTTCACGGTTGGTTTTAATCCAGGTCTGCACCGTTTCGATAGAAACGGTTTCAATGGTAGGTATCGCCAGATAATCCCAACGGTCTGTTGCCATCTTTTTAAGCGTAGCGTCCCATTTAGTTGCGGTTGCCGCTTCTTCTGTTTTTGCCTGCAAATAAACTTTTACGCGGTACGGCGTAGTTACATAACCAAGCAGGCATTTGATAATGTAATCTCTGTTGTTTTCTGATAAACTTTCAGGTATATCATCAGTTGTATAAACGGTAAATGGATTGGTAAGGCTGCTGATTGTACCTGCTTCTTCTTCCAAAATCAGTGCCACAATGCCGCGCTTACTGCGCTCAATAGCAGCAATACCGGCTTCGTTGAATGAAATAATTACAGAAGGCATCCCTAACTGTGCCATATAGTTTCCTCACTTTCGTTAACTTTAACAGCAACTTCCATTTCTTCCATGATTTCAGCTTCAGGTTTAGCAATAACAATTCTGTCATTATAGGCAAAATCAACCGTTATCTGTAAAATATCCTGTTCTTCACCTACACGGTTTTCGCTGATACTGTCCGTATGGATATAGCGTTCAGATAACTGCAAGCCCAGCTGAAAAAGCTGCTGCACTCTGTCAAAAACATCAAGATAATGCAGTTCTTTTCTATCCGCGTCACGCGGAAAATAAGTTAAGATAACAGACAGCTGTTTTGAAGTAAAATTTACCGTTTGCGGTTCGTTAACAGAAGTAAATTTAATAAAAAAGCAAGGTTTATTAAATGCTTCCAGCACCTCGTCAAAATAAACCCTGCAATTAAACTCTTTGTTTAGCAAACCGGCAACCGCATTTAACACTTCTGTCTGCCGTATTACTTTAGCCATCCAGTTTTTTCTTCACTTTCTTATAAAGTTTTTCAACCATCTCATCTGTAATTTCCTTTTGATTTTTATCGACAGTTTTTTTCATAAAAAACGTGCCCTGTTTAAAACCTTTTATTTTGCCGCCCGGTGTTTTTATAACATGGCCGCGTTCGATGAGATGAAAATGCGGTGCAACGGAACGAATTTCAGCACGGATACTTTTACCAGTAAAGCCTGCCATCTCCATGCGCCAGCTCTTTTTTAATTTCAGCTTATGCTCCTCGCCGCTATCAGGTGTGTTTTCCCTTATTTTGCGCACCATTTTAGAAGCACCGGCTTTTAAAACCGTTTCCTGTTCTGCCGGGAACTCTGCGCAAAGCTCTTTTAACCTGCTGTTAAATTCTTCAAAGTCCATAAGTTTCTGCCGTTCCTCTGCTTCTTAATGTGCAGTTTAGTTCCAGCAGCTCATGTTTTTCCGCCTGGTCAACAACACTTTCAATTTTAAACAGCTTATCGCCGTATAAAACAAGCATATAATTTTCAATGCCAGCACGGTAACGGATAGTGAATTTTACGGTATCATCGTTTTTATACTTCATTTCCTCATAATATTCACGCCCGTTAACAGGTTCTACTGCTGCCCATATTTTATTTTTTATTGCCGGCACAAGCTTCTGCTCAGTCAGCCCGTTATCAGCAGCGGCATCCTCGCAACGCAGCAAAGTAATACGCTTATTTAATTTTCCGGGGTTCATATAATCACCCTGCCTCTGTCCAAAAGCGCTTTTACGCCGAAAGGCATTTCCAGTACATTGCGCCCATCTTCAATAAAAGGCTGCCTGTTGCCGTGCAAACCGCCGATTAAAAGTTTTATTGCCGTTCTTACATCCTCAATTTGCGGGTCATCCTCACCGGTAACATATTCTATAATAATATCACCATCCGGCAGCGTCAGCAGGTCAACACAGCTGTAAACATCACCGCAGTGTACCGAATAATCATCACAATCTACTTCACCGGCGTTAGTTTTAAATTTAACGCTTAAAACCTTTTGCAAATGTTTGGAACGCGGCAGCTCTATTTCAAACCCGGCAAGCTCATCAGCATTTACAGTAACCCTTAAAGTCTGCGTATAATACGCCTGCTTCTGATAATTTTCGCAGTACATCCTGGCAGCGGTGATAAAGGACTCTGTTAAAGAGTCCTCTATATCCTCATCAATGCGCAGGTACTCTCTGGCTTCTGCCGGTGTCAGCGGCTCTTTGACAGGCGGTACGATGCACTCTAATTTCATAATTTACACCATTATTCTTCAGGTTCAGCAGAAGGCGCAGCCGTTCCTTTGCTGAATACGCCGTCAGCAAATACAAAGGCTTCGGTATAGCGCACGCCAAAATCTTCACGCACAATAGCGCGCATCAGCGTCAAATCATTTTCAAACGCAGATACTTTAGTGCTGCCATCGGTATAGCTTGCATCAGTAGAAACCGCAATCTGCAAAGCCGATGCAGTACCGATAAGGAAATGTTTCCAGTCGCCGAAGTAAATCTGGGTTTTGCCGTTAGCATCTGCGCCGACAGTAATATTATTATCAATTTTAAACGGATAGCCGCAAAGTTTGCCGTCTTTCATCTCATCACGGAAAATATACGCGCCGTTTGCAGTCTGCATACCGTACAGTTTAGCCCACAGTACGCCCGGAATCCTCCACGCCAGGTTCGGGTTGGTAAGTTTTGCAGAAATAATTTTACCAACCATCTGGTAGATAATATCGGCTGTAATTTCGCCGTCAACAGTAATTTTATTATCAGCGCAGGCAACAGATACGCCTTTAGTCGCGTTTTCGGTGCCGCTGCCGTACAGCGAAGTAATATCCTCAGCTTCAGCAATACCGGCAACCATCTCATCACGTACAAAACGGTCTGCCGCAATGCTGCTGTCATTCAAAAGCTCGTTGCTGATAGGAATAATGCCGGCCAGTTTTTTGGCAGAAAGATTAATGCTGCCCATCGTTACTTTGCTGTTGCCGATAGGTTTGTTTTCGCCTACCCAGGTAAAATTAGCAGCGCCTGTTTGTTTAATCAGGTTCAGATTACCATTAGGCAGCGGCAGCTCCGTAACGCCCAGGCTGCGCGTAACGCCGGTTTGGCGCAAAAGCGGAATAATTTCATTGTACAGGTTTTGCGGTACGGTAACGCCGCCGTCATCAGCAACGCCCTCAGTCATAACAGCGCGCAGCTTCTCATCCTGCGGATACAGCCTTGCGGCAATATCGGCTGCACTTTCAGTTCTGCTGCGCGATGCCAAAAGCACCGATTTTACAAAACGCGCTGCGCGGATACCGTTTTCAAGCTGTTCTTCAGTGCGCTCTGCCGGTTTAATGCCGGACTGCGGCGGCACGCTTCCCTCCAGGCTGCGCAGTTCTTCTTCCCGTACGATATCATCGGCAAGTGCGGCGGCCTGTGCACGAAGTTCTTCATATTTTTGTTTCTCATCATCTGTTAAAGCGCGTTGTGCGCTTTCAGCTCCGCTTACCAGTACACGCATAGAAGCAATAACTTCGGCTCTTTTCTGTTTCATTTGCAAAATTTTATCCATTTTAAACACACTCCATTTCCAAAATTTCAATTTCTTTATTTAATCTTTCAAACTGTACAGCATTCGCGGCATTTTGGCGGCATTGCTCTTTATAACGGCGGAACTCCTCCAGTTCTGCCTCATCAACGCTTTCTAAAGCCCTGCCAACGCCTACCTGCATATCTGCCGGTACACTTACAACAGAAATTTCCAATGGTGTCCAGCTTCTGGCTATTCTGCACGGGCCAGTAAAGCGGCCGCACGAGGATTTCTGCCCATTTTTTACTTCTTCAAAGCTGTTAATCACATAGCCTACGGAAATTCCTTTTAATGTACCGCGTTTAACCTTTTTAAAAATCGTTTCTGCAAAATCATCAGTATCAAAGCTGATAACAGCGCTGCATTTATGCAATGCAGCGTCAAGCTGTGCATCCTGTACCGCTCCTACAACCTTATTGCAATCATGGTTAAACAAGGCAACGCCAAGCGTTTGCAGCCTTGCCAAGTCAACATTGCCGGCTTCATGCCCCAGAATTTCGTCATACCATTCGCCATTGCGCCAGTCAAAGCGACGCACCGGGCTTTCGGAAGAAAAGCTGATTTTCACTTTTCTGCTTGCGCCATCCGGCGCAGAATCTACCGCCAGTTCACGGTAAAAAATTTTACTTTTGCTCATTCTTTTTTCACCCCCTTTGCCTTGGCTGTCATCTCTGTAATTCTGGCTTTCCAGTAACTGTCAGCCAGTTCAGAGCTAATCATATTCAGCGGCACATAAGTAATGCCGCCGCCGTCAACATTGCTCATATTTTCTTTAGCGCGGATGTCATCCGCCGTTAAAAAGCCCCATTGCCTGCCGATAGCATAAGCACGGTAGCGGCTTTCCATATCGCCGCGTACCAGGCCTTCCATGTTAAATTCAATTTCATAGCGCGCCTGTTCATCATCGTTAAGCAGCTTGCGCATCAGTTCTTGTTCCCAGTTTACGCATTCCGGCACAATGGAATGCTTGGCAAAATTTATATCCTGGCTTTCAATATTACTGAACGTAGCGTGTTCCAAATCGCCAATCATATGCGGCGGCACGCCGTAAATACGGGCAATTTCTTCTACGGAATATTTGCGGCTTTCAATAAACTGCGCTTCTTCAGGCGGCACGCCAATCTGATGATAAGTCATGCCTTCTTCCAGCAAAATTGTTTTGCCGGTATTTTCAATGCCGCTGTAACGCTTGTCAAATTTGTTTTCCAAACGTTTTTGCGCTTCTTCACTCAGGCTGCCAGGGTGTTGCAAAACACCGGAAGGCCTCGCACCGTTCTTAAAGAACTTGCGTCCATAACTTTTGATGTCCAAATTAAAGCCCATTGTTTCTGCAAACTGGCGCACCGGTGAACGTCCGGATATACCGTCAAAACCAAGTCCAGGAATATGCACCATTTCATAAGCGCGAAAACGACGGCTTTCGCCGTTATATAAAACCGCGTCATAAAACAGCTCGCCGGTTTGCAGGCTGCGCTGCGGAAACACATTACCGGGCAATAGCGGCCACAAATATTTAACGCGCCAGCTGTTGTCAAATTCAATCCATGCATAAGCATTGCCCCATAACTTCAGCGATGCTTCCATAATTTTACGGAAGTTATGGCTTGTCATATTAGGGTTTGGTTCATTATGCAACAGGCGGTATAACGGATGGTTCACAGCCCGCCGCTTACCGTCAGGCGTTTTTTCGTAAAGCAGCAAGGGCATAGATGCAAGAGTACGGGCATAAAGGTTTACACAGGCAAATACAGCGTCAATGCCCAATGCCTTTTCTTCCGTCACCCTACCGTTAAAAACTGTGCCCAAATCATCAGCACTGCCAAGCCATCGCCCGTCACTTTTTGCGGATAGGTTCATGCGCAGCGATAAATTTGTAAAAGGTATCCTTAATTCCAAATCTTTTTCACCCCCTTACCTTATAACTCACCAAAGTCAGTATCCTCATATTTACTGCGTTTTTTAGGCGCTTTAGGCAAGCGGCTCAGCGCATTTACAAGCGCGGCCGCCGGGTCAATACGTTGGGTATCATCCTTGTTTTTCTTACTAAGCTTAATATTGCCGTTGCCGTCAACATAAGCATAAGCGTTTGCCAGCGCCCACTTTAACAGTGGGTTGCCGTCATGCACCAGCTTGCGGCTCACAATCAGTTCGCGCAGCCAGTTTGTAGGCTCTGAAAGGTAATACACAGTCTGGCGTACCTCCACCGGAGTTCTTCCGCTGCGCTGTCCAAGTTCAGTCATGTAAAAAGTAGCGTTATACGGGTCAAAGCAATCCTCTTTAGGTTTTTGCCCTTGTTCTGCACAAAACTCATCTACATAACGGGTTATTTCGTTGTAATCGACAACAGCGCCGTCAGTTTCCGTTACCCAGCCGTTTTTAATCCATGCAAAGTAAGGCACGCGGTCTTTTTTTGCGTGCTGCTCAACAGCATCGCCGGGTATAAATCCGTGCGCCCAAACGGCAACACGCCCATCCGGCAAATTACAAGCACCGGCATAGGCAGTAAGGTCTATTTTTTTAGACAGGTCATAACCGGCAAGGTGTTCCCGCCCTTTTATCAGCTTTTTAAATTCTTCTTGCGGAACCGCCAGCTCATCCCAAATCTTTAGCTGTTCGCTGGTTAAAAACTTTTCCTCACTGTCCTGCTGCCAGATATTGCAACGTTTTGTCAAAAACTCGCGTATTTTATCGGCGTCACCGCTGCCGTAAGCGCGGTTATATTCAGTCTGTATTTCAGATAACAAATTTATGCTGTATTCAGTTTCGCTCTGCAAAATAGGGTTCGCCTTTACCCAGCAAGCCGGGCTGCTGACATCATCACCCTGCTCCACTTCGCGTATCATGGCAAAGTAACTGTCATCCACAAGTTCGCCCATCAGCACGCTGCGTGCCATATCATATTCCTTTTTACAGGGATTGTTTTCGGCATCCTTACCGGCCGTTGATATAATCACCAGCAGCGACTGGTAACGCTTGCCGAAGCCTGATTTTAAAATTTCCACAATGTCAGAACTCTGATGCGCGTGATATTCGTCAACAATTACAATGCACGGAGCGCCGGAGTCCTTGTTTTTGGTATCTTTCGACAGCGGCCGCAGCCACCCACCGCGTGTTTTATGCGTTATGTATGTCTTTTTAATATCCAGACACCTGCGTATTTTTTCGGATTTTTCGCCCATTTTCTGAGCATCACCCCAAACACGCCTTGCCTGCATACGGTCAACGGCAGCACATTCTACTTCCGGCATATCCTCAAACCTGCGCAGTTCCGGATGATACGGCGGATATATAGCATCAGCACACATACCGTATAACGCCACGCCTGACATTTCCGTGCTTTTTACATTGCCGCGCGCACGAAAGTTAAACGCGGTTGTAAATCTGCGCTTGCCTGTTTCCATGTGCACCCAGCCAAAAATACAACCCAGGTCAAAATATTGAAACGGCAGCAGCTGTATCGGCTGGCCGGCAAAAACACCGCGCACATGGCAGCAGTAATGTTCAAACCAGTCAAAAATCCTGTCAGCGCGCGTTTCATCAAAAACATACGGAAATTCTTCCGTTCCCTGCCGCTCCAAATCTCGCAGATGCCGTTGGCAAGCCAGGTACTCCATTTTGCAGCATGGCCGCAACCCATCCACAACCTCCTGCGCATAGCGGTGCGTTACAAACATCTCATCAACGGCAGTCATGCCATCATTGCGTTCCATTCTTCATCATCCTCTTTATCGGCATTGGCACGCTTAACCACCAAACGCGCCCTTGCTGTCGGCGTAAGCCCAAGTTTATCGGCGTGGGCAAGGCACTGCTTTGCATACATATCCAGTTTTTTGCGGTCTGGGAAGAACTTCTCGACTTCTTCTTCAAACAAAGCCTGATAGCGGCAATAATTGGCAAGGATGCGCGAGTCAACGTTATCAAAAAGTTCAATTTCAGCACTCTCTTTTACAATCTCTTTCCAGATTTTCAAAGCTGCCGAACACGCCTTTTCTTTTAAAAACGCCGGCGGTTTTAATGTAACCTTTTTGCGTTTTAATTTTTCTTCGGCTTCCCTGCGCCTTGTAATTTCATCATTTGTATAATGTTTGCCCGTTTTCTGCAAACGGTTAAAATCAATAACTTTACTGCTAAAAGCAGGTGTCGGCATAATCTCACCACCTCTCTAAATTTGCCAAAAACTTTTTGATAGGGGATATTTTTTCACAAACGAGGAGGCACACGGTCTCGGCGTTTTTTCTGTCAGGGATTTTTACCCCCTACCTATTTTTACAATATTGCCAAAGCCGCCATCCTCACGCGCGGTTTTAATGTCATGGCAGCGCTTGCATAAAGCCTGATGGTTGTTGCTGTCCCAAAACAAATCAACGTTTCCTTTATGCGGAACGATATGGTCCACAACGCTGGCCAGCCTGCCGCACACAGCGCATACAGGATGATGTTTTAAAAACCAAATCCTGTATCTGCGCCAGCGCGAACCGTAACCACGCTGCGCACTACTGCCGCGCTTATCATCATAGCGCCGCAGCGGCTTGCATTCCTGCTGGTGCTCATCACAATAGCCGCCAGCATTATCTGTTAGGTTATGGCAGCCGGGCTTTTTGCACTCCGTTTTAAAACGTCCCGGCACATTCTCACCTTCTTTCAGTCAAAATAAAAGCATTGTGCAAAATACGCACAATGCTTATAAAAAGAACTGCCAGGAAATCCCCGGCAGTTCAAAACCCTTTTTCTGTTTTTACCATTATAACACATTTAAAAGCAACTGTCTGTCTACAATTTGTCCAAAACTAAGCGTTCAACCTAACGCTATTTTAAATTTATTAACTGCGCGTTTATAAATATTATAAACACTTTGGCGCGAAGAATAGCCAAGTGCAGCAGCAATCGTTTCCATATTCATTTCATCCACGTCTCGCATTATCAGTACCAGGCTTTCTTCCTTGCTTAAAACGCTTAATGCGTTTTCAATTTCGTTTACTTCCAGCACATAAGACGCTATCGTGCTGTTAATCTCAACAATACGCTGCAAATCGCTCATAGCATCCGGATGGCTTTTCGGTATAAAACCGCCGGGATTATCATCTATTTTTACCGTTACGTTTTTAGATGGGCCGTTAATGCGTACCGGCATTTTTAACAGATTATTTATGCGGTTAACATTAGCGCGGTATCTTTTAAGGCGGCAGCGTGCTTCTTCTGTCTGCCGGTCAAACATTACGTTCACACTTCTTACCATTCCAGGCGATGCACATGCGGCAAACCTTTTCACTGCATTCTTTATACATATCAGCATCCAAATCATATCCGGCGCGCAGCTTGTGTTTTGTTGCCCAGCTTTCCAAAAAGTTTTGCGCCACCACCTTGCTGGCCGTAGCGTTCTGCATAAATGGCAAGCCCTTTACAATGTAAAGCCCTGCCGGGCAGCGCACTACTTTTAAAACTTCCATACCGTCATTGAACGTTTTCATTTTTAACCCCCATTTTCATAAAACACGGTTCCATTGTTGTAGCAATCTGCCCTTCTTCATCCAAATGCCAGCAGAGCCTGTACCCGTTAGTCCGACAGCGTCTTGCACTTCCACATTTGCTGCACCGCCGTTCCTGCTTCATAAGCCGGTCCAGTTCAACACGGTTATTACCAATCCATTCAGCAGCAACATCCGGAAACAGCTGCCTTGCAAAATCATAAAATTCTTTATCATTTCCAATTCCGGCAGCACATTCAAGCGCTTTTTTATAGTCGCCAGTTTTAGCCGCCGCCAGCATAGCGGCAATGCGCTTTTTCTTCTGTTCAGAAGCCGATGCCGGTATTGCCGGAGCAGGAACTGACGCTTCCGACTCTGGCTGTTCGGCCCTTGTACATTCTCCATCAGCTAAAGCAATAAATTCAAACATTTCATCAAGCGTAGGATATTTTTTGCAGTTAGTTAACGCAATATCCGCAGCTTTTGCAAAAATATCAGCTTCAAGCCCAGCAAAAGCATCCATCCATTCAGCGCACAGTCTTTTGCGCATCGCCACGTCCATGCTTGTTGTAAAACTGCCATTAATATCCATTACCGGCAGCTTTTTACAATCGAAACGGTAAAAAGCCTTTAAAACATCCTGTTCGGTTATCGCTCTCACTCTATCACACCCATTTCACGGTAAAAATCTTCCAGTGTTTTCTGTGCTCCAAGCTTATCATTAGGCAAACCATCATCCATCCAGTTAACCATTATTCCAAACAGATAACCTGCTGGAACGCGCACTTTGCGTAGCTTATCAGCAGCAATAAGTTCTTTAACTGCCTTTGCTACCCACTCCGTTTTTGTCTGCACTGCATAAGCAGCCATAACATCAATCTGTTCAGCTGTCAGGTTATCCTTGTCAGCTTTAAAAACCGATGCGTATTCTGCAATAGCAGCTTTAAAGTCTGCACTTTCTTTTACCTCGGTAAGCAATACATAGTCTGTCTTGTTTAGTTTATTTTTTAATAATATATAATTCTTGTTATGTGTGCCCTTTGGTGTGCCCTTTGGTGTGCCCGGCGCGGCAAAATTATGCCCGTCAGGCGGCACTACATCTGGCTTTTGATGTGTGCCCTTCCGTGTGCCTTTTGGTGTGCCTTCGTCCTGGTAAATGTTCCAATTGCAAATACTGGCAACCGTACCTTGTTTTTTGCAGGTTACAGCTAAAAAGCCCAAGCCTTTCAGCCTGTCAATTTCGTTACGCAGTTTTTTTACCGTTACACCACAGCTTACGGCAAAGTTGCGGTAGCTTATAAACAGTTCGCCCGGTTTAAGTACGGCAACTTTCTTACCGGGCAACTTCCACTCCGTAACAGTATGGCAGGCGCGTAAAAGCAAAGTAAGCAGTATTACCTTGCCATCTGCATCGGCTTCACGCCATGTTTTGCTTTTCAGCAGTTTCCTATGTAGTTTTATCCACCCGTCCATTACACACCGCCACGCCGCGACATCAGCAAATAATGGTTAGGGCTGCCGCTGGGAGCGATATAATAAGCACTAAGTTTCCCTGTGCTTATTATAGTAATACTGTCACCAGGGCAATTAAAAACGATGCGTAAAAGTGCTTGCGCGTTTAAATAATTAACACTGTCATCCTGCTCTTTTACATCGTTTGCAGCAAGGTATTCCAGTCCATTGCCGCATATCCCCGAAGCTTCCAGCACAAGGTCATTATTTAGCGTATAAAGCTGTATATTGCCATTGTCCCCGGCAACAACGCAGCAGCGGTTCAGCGCGGCCAGCAGCTCCTGCTTGCTAACAGATACCCTCTTTAATTCCTTAAATTTTGCCTGCATAGCTTCACAATCCGGAAACACGCCTTGCAGGCAGAAGCACATATAATCAAAGCGCAGCGAGGTAAAATAATTGCCGTTAGGCGTGCTTATCAGCCTTATCTCGTCACCATCAGCAAGTGCAGCAACTCGCTGAATATCCGCCGGAAGCAATGTAATTTCAAGGTCTTTTACGCCGCCAGCAGACGGCACTGCATATCTTGCAGCGCAAAAACTTTGAAAAGCCCAGCAGACGGCACTGCTATCCTTTTCCACCTTAAATTTTATGCCCCCGCGCACACCAGGCGCGTTTTTATCAATCACCGGCGCGCAGTGCTTCATAGCATCCTCTAAAAATTTCGCGCTTATTTCCACGCCACCGTCCGGAACTTTCAAATCCGGCATTTTAGTAACTACCGTTGGCAGGTTGTATTCCGTGCGCCCAACCGTTAAAACAACTTCGTTGCCGGCAAAAGTAATATGCACATCGCCGCTAAAGGTTTTGGCAAGCGCAATAAACCGCTTGCCGTCAACATAAGCATCCACCGGCTCATTACTGTTCCTGCTTTTACCTTCCATTCGGTACACAAGCTGCTCCGCCGCACCCATACGGCAAAACATCAGCATATAACGGTAATCTCGTTTAGGGCTGACCGCAGTAATGCGCATAGCTCCGGCAGTTTCGTCAGTATCCTTTTTCTTAAGCCCGGCCGCGCCGATGAGCGCCATATATTCCAATGTCTTTTTCAGTTCTTCCGAACTGACGCAAATTTCAACAGACAACCACATCACCTTCTTCCAACCTGTTCCAAAATGGAACAGGTTCACTTACATTTCCACAAAATTGATTTTGCCGGCACGCGGTTATTCCAACGGCATATCATTTCTTCTGCCGTAACCTTAGCCTGCATACTATTGCCGCACAGACAGCGGATATATTTATACCCGCGCTTGCCAAACTCCATGTGCACCTTGCGGCCACAATTACGGCAATGGCAAAGTTCTGCCGCGCCGAACAGCGTATCACCATCCGGAAGGCAGAAAAAATCATATTCGGCATTTTCCTTTAAACCGATGCATTCACTGCATGGATACATCCGCTTAGTCAAAAATTTTTGCCAACGGCAATTAACACATGTTTTCATTTTGCCTTTGATTCCACGTTGCAGCAGCCTGTTTCAAAGAAAATTTTATTTCCGTACATGCGCCGCAACATATACATCTAACCCAACAAGCTGTACACCCATCGTTGCACCAGCCCCACGGATGTGCAACTTTTTCAAATTTCGCTTTGCCACCACAAAAAGGGCATGATTTTAAACTAATTATTTTCGTTTTGCTTTCCATCTTGCTTTTCATTCCACGTTTTCACCGCATCCGTGCGTGTTCTGCAACCATGAGTTTTCAAGCTGCAGCCAACACAGTAAACGTAATAAAATCTTTTGGCCCTCATTTTTGTGTCAAATGATATGCCTTCATCTAAAATTCCGAATGCACCACATTTACGGCAATTTTTAATTTTTGGCAGCACTATCATCACTCCCATTTTCGTATGCCCTGGTATTCCAGCGAGCAACAGCACCTTCTTCCGTTCCTACTGCACCAGATATAGCACCACATTTAGGACAAACACCCCAATATAAAGTACATTTTCTTCCGCTTTTAATAATTCTTACATGTTCTTTTTCGCCGCAAAAAGGGCACGGTTTTAAATTAGCTTTATTTATCATTTTCTACATCTCCATTTTTAACACAAGTAAGCCTTAATTTTTTATGCATATCTTGCAGCTTCCGGAGTTTTCTTCCACTCCTCAAAGGCTTTTTGCAGTTCCTTATTTTTACGAAACTCCTGCACAATTATTTCGGCCAGATACAACGCCGCGCTTTTTGATATAATACCGCTGCCGCGTTCTGCTTTTATTTTTATATTTCCATTTGTTGTTTTTATTATATAATCACCGCCAATAGTTCAATCATTTAATTTCCGAAGCCGACACTTCCAGGTCTATATAAAGCTTTTGCCCTGGGTAAATATAGCGTTCAATATTATTTTTCTTTTGCGCATACCAGCTTATTTCTTTATAACTACGCGCATCGCCGTATTTTTCTGCAAGGCGGATGCAGATACCGTCCAGCGTATCACCGCTGTAAACTACTGCCGGTACCGTTATCGTTTTGGTATCCGGCTCCAGCGTTTTGGCAATATAGCAACCGGCTGAAACGGCCAGCGCAATAAAAATTACTGCAATCAAAAATTTTTTCATTTGCAAATCACTTCCATTTCAGGTAAAATGAAAGCGGATACAGCCCATTCAGTTATATCCGCTTTTAAGAACGTTTGATGTTGGCGCATCAGGCGTTCTTTTTCTTTTCACTTTTCATTCAGCCCACCTTTCCTTAAGTTTCTCCAAATTTTTCAACTTCCTGGTAATTACCGGCCGCCAGCACAACCTGTCATCCGCGCAAACATAGCCTTCTTCATATTCGCTGTACAAATAATGCCAGCGCCGCAGTTCCCGGCCGCAGCGGATGCAGCGCAAAACCCTTACCTGCCTTTTATTTACAGCATCCATTTTTGTCCAAAATTACCACTCCTCCGTTATCACAACCACGTTTAACTTTTTGACTTATAACAACCGGTCTGTTAAGATAGAATTATTAAACCACCACTTTCAACACCCCACTAACAGACCGGAGGTTAACACCATGTTGGAATACATCCAAGACCAAGTTTTCTATCATATTCAAAAAGCAAATCTGTCTGGCCAGTCTTTTCAATTAGGTCAAACTTACTTTATAGGTGAAGAAAAAAATCCTTTTATAAAGTTTTATGATAACTTTCCTGCCCGGAAACATTTTGATGGAACACCAGAAAAAACATTAGATTTACTAAGTGAATATTTTATTTTTACCAGGGAAACAATATTTGAAGAAATTCGTTTGAAATATTTTCCGCATCTGCCTTCCAGACAGCATTGCATTTGGCTAATCCCCAAAACGCAAAACCCTCTTGAACATTTAGCATATTGGATACAAAAATTGTGTTCAAACAGAGAAAACTATCAAATTCTTGAACTAAAATGTTCCGGGAAAATTATTTATCTTAACGAAAAGTTTATAGTTGGCATCCCACACAATTTAAACGAGTTACGTCAACTTGCATTTAAATATTGGTCCGGGACTGATGCAGATAAAAATATATCAGGAATAGAATGTTTATTTGAAGGATTCATAAAAGTAGAAAGCTTAAGCGCTGGCCCTATAAAACAACAAAAATAAATTATTACCAACGTCCAGTTTTCTTGCCATGTTCCTCGGCTAATCTTTGCCAATCATCATCTGTAAATTTTCTGTGAAAGCAACATCTCGGCCGTTGATTTTCTATAATGTTTTTTGCGCACTCTGAGCCATTAACCTCATCTTGTTTCACGCCAATTTGAATTTCATTTGTAATTAAATTCTTAATTAACTCTGCTATTTCAGTAGGATTTCCTTCGATAACAAGTTTCAAAATTTTACCTCTCACCTAAGCCCTGCATTATCGCAGGGCTTTTTCATTCAGCACTATACCTTCAGTCAGTTTTACCTTCGCGTTTTTCGGCAGTATCAACAAACAATAATCCATGTAGACTACGTATTTTATTTTTTACACTTCCTATGCTAAAATAAGAATAACCACAAACCTATAACAGCAAGGAAGTGTAAAAATGCCAGAGTTAATTCCTAACCCATCAGAAATTATCAAAGAAACAAAAAATGTATTACCGCAAACAGTTGAAGCAATCGACCATGCTTTATCGACCGTTGCTAATACCGTTAATACTGTGTTAACTCCAATTGAATACCTTAATACCCATGCCAAACACTGCATGGATAAAGTAAAGCTTAAATTACAAAAAGAACTAGCTGAAGTAGAACCTGAAAAAATTATAACTCCGCCTCCATACATTGCTGTACCAGCATTAACAGCAGCAAGTTATTGTGTTGATTGCAATGAATTACATGATTTATTTGCTAAATTACTTGCCAAATCTATGAATGCTGAAACTACGTATCAGGTTCATCCGTCATTTATAGAAATAATTAAACAGTTATCTCCATTCGATGCAAAGCTGATAAAAGAAACTTCTATTTTAACAACATCCACTCCATCATGCTCAATTCGTTGCCAGCAAAAATCAGAACACTATATTTCCCATTATAAAGAAATAAGCTCTTTATTTAAAAACACAACTGCAGGCTATGAAATCTTTAGATGCATAACTTTTTTTGATAATATAGACTGTCACGATTATATTTTGCTTAGCCAATCTCTTGAAAATATAATGCGGTTAGGGCTAATTGTACATGATACAACAAGCGCTATCGAAAAAGCAGAATTTTATAAATTATTCGCAAATAAAGAAATAGAATTAAAAGCAAAAGAATATAACAAAATACTGTTTGGCGAAGATATAAAAAATGATACGGAAATAACATTTAGTCCAAATGTCATTGATGCAACCAACTATGGCAAACAATTTTATGATATATGCGTCAAATAATTATAAATTCTTAGATATATCATTAATTTTTACAGCTCTCGGAGGTGTTTGTACCACACTTTCCTGTATCGGTTTATTGGGCTTAATATCATCGGTTCTGTAACAACCTGACTTATGTTTACCTGACAATGAATATAATTCTTTGTATAATTTGTCAGCATATTCATTTAGAAGCAAATTGGTATTAAATCTTTCAGGCAAATTTAATTTCAATGAAATTTTCACTGCCGCTTTCACAGTCCTGTTATCGCAGGACTGTCTTTTTTTACGTTTTTTCATCCCCATCACCTCCCTTCAACCAGTTTTAGCTTCGTGGTTTTCTAATTTCGCCATTTTTTCACTTTCTAATATTAAAATTCCGTTTTCATTATCATCAACATCAATAGCATTAATAAAAACATATTTATCCAAAAAGCCAAACTGTTCTTTAATTACTTTTGCAAATAATGTAGCCGCATTTCTGCTTTGAAGCCCTCCAAATGTTACACGATATTGTTTTTTCATAAACTAAAACCTCACTTTCACCCCTTCAGCCGGTTTTGGCTTCGTACTGGTCAGTACTATTAGCAAACAAATAATCTAAACTCAACATTTGACTAAAACACCCCAGCCTGTTAAGATGATATTAATAATAATTTTCGGCCATACTTTGATACATTTTGGCAGGCTGGAGGTGAAAACAATGTTATCTGAAAAGGAAGTTCAAAAAATTTGTTACGATGAGCTTTGCAAATTAAATTTAGGCAGTGGTTGTGATGATTTTATTAACACACTTGTAAGCGGAAATACAAAATCAGCCTCTTTAAAATTGCAAAACATTATATTACTTTCCATTTCAAGATGCGTTAAGGCCGCACTTGATGCAGACTCTAAAAAGTAATTTTCAGGCAGTCTCTTTCAACGAGGCTGCTTTTTTCAATTTACTGAGTTCCTTTAGTAACAAGCTGTACGTTTTAATCTCATCAGTCAAATTTTTTAATTCATCTACATCCCTAAAGGTCATACATGACATTTCAGCAACTTTATCTAATGCATTATCAACAAGTGATAATGTTTTTGTTTGAAGCTAAATAATTTTCTCATCCATCCCATCACCTCCCCTTCAACCATTTTTAGCTTCGTGGTTTTCGGCAGCATCAGCAAACAAAAAGGCGATATCGTTTTAATTTCAAACTCCTCCGTGATATAATATTTAAAAATGCCGATGCCGTTCGGATAACCGGATGCCGACTCCGGAATATAAACGAAAGGAGGCAAAAATATGATAGAACCTATGGCACTTTTAAAAGCCTCAACACGCGATGCTATGACTTACGCTAAAATTTCGCATGAAGCTGTTTTAGCCGGTAATCAAAATGCGCTTGTTGCAGCAAGCTATGCCAATGCAGCTTTAGCTAAATGCAGTCTTGTTGAAGCGCTTTATTACACAAAATACGAAGATTCTAACACAGAATTAGAAGTTTTCTTTTTAAAGCTTCACACTTATGTCAACGAAGTACTCCGCAACATTAAAGACGACCACTCCCATCAATGGAGCGACATTGAATACCATGAACTTGAAAAACAATTTCAAAAATTAGACTTTTAATCTATTTGCGGTACAGTATTTGTACCGCTCTTTTTATTATTGAGCATTACTTTTAACGTAACTACTTCATGCAAAACTTGCTGTAAAAGTGCCGTTTGATATTTGATTTCCTTTGCCATATAGCTATTCGGGTTTAAAGTAACCTGATTTTTTTCTTTCTTCGAAGCGATCAAGACCTCTTTTCGTTCATTATTTGCAAACGCAGTAACTTCTTCATATATACTCATCCCCATCACCTCCCCTTATCGCTATCTGCGGCCTCGGTATCAATAAAGGTATCGAAGCTGCAACCAGCAAACTTACAAATTTTTACATATTCTTCAATAGTACATTTGCGTTTGCCTTGCATTATTAAGCTTAAGGTAGCTTCAGTGATACCAGTTTTTTGAGCTATAAATTTTTGTTTAACGCCCTGTTCCTCAAAAAAATTTTTCATTTTTTTGAAATTGAACATTTTATCACCTTCTTTTTTTCACAAGTTTCTTGTGTTGTATTTACTTTAACACAATTTTATTGTGATTGCAATGTCTTTTATCAAATTTCTTGTGATTTTTATTTACATTTTCAAAATTTTAAGGTAATATGTTATTAAGAAAAGAATTTTAGGGAGTGGCGATATGAATAGTACCATCCTATCAATATTAAAAAACGCAAGGAACGCCAAAGGTTTAACCCAAAGTGAAGCCGCTGTTGCTTTAAAAGTAAAAGGCAATACTGTTGGTAATTATGAAAACGGCAAAACTGAACCTGATATTGATGCTTTTATTAAATTATGTGAAATATATGATTTAAATTATATTGAAGTACTGGAAGCAGCTTATGGAAACCCAAAGCAAGATTATTCTTTTAACGCTGCTGAACTTCAAATAATACAAAAATACCGCCAGCTTGATGCTGACGGTAAACAACGTATCGAAAACCAGTTAAATTTTGAAGTTGAACAGCTTAAAGATAAAGAAAGCGCTCCATCCGGCGCGCAGGTAAGTTAATTTTTTTTGGATTTTAAATAAAAATAAACCAAAATTAACTAATCGTAAGGGTTTAAGCGGTTCGTATCATACCCCTTAAGTTCTTTCGCATATTTAAATAGTGTTGTATAATCAAAGCAACTAATATAAATAATTAATCTGATTTTTCCAAAAGAAAGATAAAGAAAATATTTCGCCCTGTGCGCAGGTAAGTTGATATTTTTAGACTTTAAATAAGACTCTACTTGACAATAATAAAAAATCATTGACACTAAATCAATAAATACGTATAATAGAGAAAAGAACAGCGCCGTAATCCCTACGGGGAGCGGTACGGAAAGACCTTCTCTTTTATACAGAGGAGGTCTTTTTTTATGAAAGATTTTAAAACGCTTGACGAACAAATAGATATTTTAAAAAGCCGCGGCCTTGTAATTAACAACGAAACTCGCGCAAAAGAATACCTTTTAAGCCAAAATTATTATAATCTTATTAACGGTTACGCGAACTTCTTCCCTCGTAGTGGAGAAAACTACACTGCCAGCACAAATTTTAATGAAATTACAAGCTTATATGTTTTTGAACGTGAATTTAAACAAACATTACTTTTGGCGATATTAGAGGCTGAAACACATTTAAGGTCTATTTTTGCATACCGTTTTGCAGAGATGTATCAAAACGAGCCTTATGCTTACTTGAATATTAAATGCTATGAGCAAAATAAAATACTTTCGGCCACAAAAACTATCTCCAATCTTTCACAAACTATACTTAACCACAATAAATACCATAAAAACGGCAGCATTGCTCACTATGTAAAAAAATATAACCACGTTCCTATCTGGGTTTTAATTAACTATGTTAATTTTGGTGAATTACGCCATTTATTATTGCACACTAAAAAAGATTTACAAAATAATGTTGCCAAAGATTTTACAGGCTTTATCAATCAAAATATTCCAGATAATACCGAGCCATTTCCACCGGAAACATTAAACAGTTTTCTCGATAACATGAATGAAATCCGAAATATTTGTGCCCACAACAACAGACTGTTAGGGTTCCGCTGCCGTCAAAGTACCAAACATTGGCATCCCCTGCATGATAAATACGGTATTAGCACAAACGATGACAGGCGCAGCGCCTATTCAGTATTCCTTGAACTTCAGTGCTTTATAAGCCGCAACGAATATGCTATATTACATAACACATTCAAAAAGCGAATCCGAACTCTTGCCAATAAATTAACAACAATTTCAATAAACGATATTCTAAAAGAACTTGGATTTCCTGAAAATTGGCATGATAATGTTGATAAAATAGAGCAAAAATAATATATAAAAACCATTTTGCCAACATCGGCAAAATGGTAAACAAAATTAAAATATAAATTATTCAGTTTAAAATAGCCGCCCGGCTCCTACCCCGGACGGCAGTTGTAAACCTTCCTACCCTGTTAAAGTAAGGCTGGATTACGCTATTATTATAGCATATACCGGTCTTAGTATTCTATACCTTTTTTTAAGGTAATATTTTATGAAAGGCTGGTATTTTTTTATGGCAAACGGAGTAATTTACGCGCGCTATTCTTCCAACCATCAGCGCGAAGAAAGCATTGAAGGGCAGTTAAGAGAATGTAAGGCATTTGCCAAAGCACAAAACATTGATATTATAAATACCTACATTGACCGCGCTTTAAGCGCTAAAACAGATGACAGGCCCGGCTTTTTAAAAATGATTGCCGACAGCAGCAAGCAGGCTTTTGATTACGTTATTGTTTACCAGCTGGACCGGTTTGCAAGAAACCGTTATGACAGCGCATTTTATAAAATGAAACTGAAAAAGAACAGCGTAAAAGTGTTATCGGCAAAAGAAAATATTACTAATGACCCTGCCGGCATTATTTTGGAAAGCGTATTGGAAGGCATGGCAGAATATTACAGCGTGGAGCTGGCGCAAAAAGTAAAACGCGGCATGACAGAAAACGCTTTGGCCGCACGCTGGGCATCCGGCCGTATTTCTTTCGGATACCGGGTAGACGAGCAAAAGCACCTGATTCCAGACCCTGCTACCGGACGAGCCGTTACAACTATTTTCCTTCGTTTTGCGCGCGGTGAAAAAATTAAAAGCATTGTAGATTATTTAAACAGCCTTAATTACAAAACAAGCCTGCGCAACAAATTTAACCGCAGCAGCTTTCAGCGGATGATTGTTAACCCGGTTTATATAGGTACTTTCAGATGGAATGATATTGTACTTGAAAAAGTGGTTCCGCCGCTTATTGACGAGTTGACTTTTGAAACCTGTCAGCGCCGTATAGCCTCAAAAAAGAGAGATAAAAACACCGTGAACAGAAAAAGCGATATGTTTCTATTAACTACAAAATTAAAATGCGCCGAATGCGGCGGCAATATGGTTGGTATTTCCGGCACCAGCCGCAACAGCCAAAAGTATTATTATTATGGCTGCTACAACACGCGCCGTCACAACACAGCCTGCAAGATTGGCTATATTAATCGTGACGAGCTGGAGGATGCAGTTTTTGAAGCAGCAATGGATGTTTTATCATCTGATGAAAACATTGATATAATTGCTGAGCAGGCTTTTAAGATAAGCCAGCAGCAGGAAGAAAACCCGCGCATTAAAGAACTGGAGATGCAGAAAAAAGAAGCCGAAAAGAAGCTGGCAAACTGTGTTAAAGCATTGGAATCCGGTTTATTTTCTGAAACGTTGGCCAACGCTATTAAAAAGAACGAAGATGAGTTAAAATCCATCAACCTCGCCCTGGCACACGAAAATCTAAGTTCTGCATCGTTTGAAATTACCAAGCAGCACATTGCATTCTTTTTATCGCAATTTCGCCATATGGAGCCAACCAAAGCACATGAAGCAGTTTTAAATACACTTTTAAGAGAAGCTGTAATAAAAAAAGAATCTGACAGCAACTATTTAGTCACTGTCAGATTCAATTACACCGCAACACCTACCCTATCGGATACGAAAGAAGTAAGTGTTCGTATTATGAACGATTGGTGGAGATAAGCGGGATCGAACCGCTGACCTCTTGAATGCCATTCAAGCGCTCTCCCAGCTGAGCTATACCCCCATGACAATAAAAATTATACTTGACTTATAAAGGCTTGTCAATACCCACGGCAGCGTACGTGCAAATTTATTTTAATGTGAAAGCATACTTCAAATAACGCATCAGTTCGCATCTGCACGCGGCTTAACATTTATTTTGCCAGTGCCGCGTTTAAACTGCCGCTGCGGAAGCCTTCCAAATCAAGCGCGGCGTATAAAAAGCCTGCCGCTTTTACGGCTGCGGCAATTTCCGCACGGCGCGCAAAAACTTTCTCCATATCACTTTGCGCAACTTCTATGCGGGCAACTTTGCCGTGGCAGCGTACGCGCATTTCTTTAAAGCCCATATCCAAAAGCGCATGCTCGGCTTTTTCCACCATGGTCAGTTTTTCTGCCGTTATTTCTTCGCCGTAAGGAATACGCGAAGCAAGGCAGGCGTAAGAAGGCTTATTCCACGTAAAAATGCCAAGTTCTTTCGATATATCCCTGATATCCTGTTTGCTGAAACCTGCCTCACGCAGCGGGCTTAAAATGCCAAGTTCGGCCGTGGCGCGCATGCCGGGGCGGTAATCGCTTTCGTCATCGGTATTGGCGCCGTCAGCCACAAGGCTGATGCCCTGCTTTTGCGCTGCTTCTTTAATTTTTGTAAAAAGCGCATATTTGCAGTAATAGCAGCGCTCTGCACCGTTTTGGCAAAAGCCCGGTATTGCAAGCTGGTCAAGCGTAATTTCTTCGTGCTTAATGCCGTATTGCGCAAGTATTCTGGCAGCGTCCGCCGCTTCGTGCCGCGGATAGCTTTGTGTAACGGCGGTAATTGCCAAAAGTTTTCCGCCAAGCGCTTCGTACGCGGCGTAAACCAGAAAAGCAGAATCCACGCCGCCGCTAAAGGCCACCGCAAGGCCGCCCGTGCTGCGTAAAATATTTAAAAGTTCATTATATTTTCCCTGTAAGTTTCCGTTCATTTTGCCCCTCCGGTTATAATGCAGTTAAAATTATAGGTTTTCTTCAATTATCATAATCATTATTTCCTACTCCGTCAATCAGCTTTAAAATTTTTCACATATCCGTCAAAATAAAACTTCTGCCCCTTGCGTAAGTTATAAAAAGCGTTTAAGATGTTAGCATAAGCAAATTTTACAGTAAAGGATGTATGAAATATGCTGCAAGAATTAAAACCCGGCCTTACCGGAGCCGCCGAAACCGTTGTGCGCGAAACCAACACTGCACTTGCCATGGGCAGCGGCAGCCTGCATGTTTTTGCCACCCCCAGCATGATTGCCCTTATGGAACAGGCTGCCTGCAACGCCGTTGCCGCCTGCCTTGATGAAGAATCGACCAGCGTCGGTACTTTGGTAAATATTACGCACAACGCCGCTACCGGCATGGGCAAAAAAGTTACCGCCACCGCTACGCTTACCGCCGTTGAAGGGCGCAAACTAGTTTTTGAAATTACAGCCGCCGATGAGGATAAGCAAATCGGCAAAGGCACGCACGAACGCTTTATTGTAAACAAAGAAAAATTTATGGCAAAACTCGGCTGAAAGCCGTAACAGCACAAAAGGCATTACGCACAAAGCGCAATGCCTTTTTGTTATTTAAGCACTTTATGCAAAAATGCTTTTAAACGTTCATTCTGGGGGTTTTCAAAAATTTCCTGCGGCGTTCCTTCCGCCTGCACATAACCGTCTGCCATAAACAGCACTTTGGTTGCAACCTCGCGGGCAAAGCCCATTTCGTGCGTTACAACAACCATGGTCATTTTTTCTTCGGCCAGTTCGCGCATGGTGCGCAAAACTTCGCCGGTCAGTTCCGGGTCAAGCGATGAAGTAGGTTCGTCAAACAGCATAATGGCAGGTTTTGTTGCCAGCGCCCTTGCAATGGCCACGCGCTGCTGCTGCCCGCCGCTCAAGCGGCGCGGGTATTCGTGTGCTTTTTCCAAAAGCCCTACCTTGCTTAAAAGAACCTTCGCTTCTTCAATAACCTCGTCGCGGTTGCGCTTCTGCACCTGCACCGGCGCTTCAATAAGGTTTTCCAGCACCGTCATGTGCGGAAACAAATTAAACTGCTGAAACACCATGCCCATTTTGCAGGCAATGCGGCGGCTTTCGTCGCCAGGCGCATATACAACCTGCCCGTCCGGTTTGGTTTCGGCAAGCGTTTCTCCGTCGATAACGATTTTGCCGCTGTCGATAATTTCCAGCTTGTTCAGGCAGCGCAGAAAAGTACTTTTGCCGCCGCCGCTGGGTCCTATAACCGCAACAACTTCGCCTTCGTCAACACTTAAATTAATGCCCTTTAAAACTTCCAGCCCCTGAAAACTTTTATAGATATTTTGTGCGTTAATTTTGTTCATGATACTAAATGCTCCTGTCAGTCATATCTGGAATATTTGCGTTCCAACTTATTGAACCCATAGGTTAAAACAAGGGTCATCAAAAGGTAAAACACGCCCGCAACCAAAAACGGCGTAATGCTGAAATCGCGCTGCACAAGGTTGCGCGTTGTACGCAGAAGGTCGTTCATTGCCAATACGTAAATTAAAGAAGTATCTTTAACCAAAGTAATGGTTTCGTTGCTTACCGGCGGCAGAATCAGGCGGAAAACCTGCGGCAGCACAATGCGGCGCATGGTCTGCACATAATTCATGCCCAAAGTACGGGCAGCTTCGTACTGGCCTTTCGGCACTGCCTGAATGCCTGCGCGGAAAATTTCGCAGAAATAAGCGGCATAGTTCAGTACAAAGGCAAATACCGCAGCCGGAAAATCATCCAGCCTTACGCCGATGCCGGGAATAAACGGCAGGCCATAATATACAAACAGCAATTGCAGCATCAGCGGCGTACCGCGCAGCAGCCATACATAAACACCGATTATATCGCGCAGCGCCTTAAAGCCGGATACGCGCCCCAGCGCCAGAAGCACGCCAAGCGGTATCGAAAGCACAATAGTTATCGCAAACAATCTTATAGTTTCAAGGGTTCCCTCCCACATCTGCGGCAGGATGCTTATAACATAATCCATTTTTTACTCCTCGGGCATTAACAGTTTGGCGGACCGGCAGCATTACTACCGGCCCGCGGCTTTAATAAATCTTAGTAGTTGGTTAAATCAGCGTTGAACCATTGTTCGGAAATCTTTTTGGCAGTGCCGTCTTTTTTCATTTCGTCCAGCGCTTTGTCAATCAGCGGTGCATAATCTTTGTCATCCTTACGGAAAGCAACGGCTACAACTTCATCACCAAGGTTTTCTTCAAGGATTCTGTATTTGCCGGGGTTTTTGCTGTCATAGTAACGGGCAAGTACGGCGTCTACAACTGCTGCTTCAACACGGCCGCTGTCGATATCCATGTAAACGGCTGCAAAGTCAGGATATTTTCTGTATTCTTTCAAAGAATTACGCATTTCGTCGTTGCCGTCAATAATGTAAGAACCGGTGCTGTCATCCTGTACTGCTACAACTTTTCCGGCCAGGTCGGCAATTTTATTAATGGAAGAATTTGCCGGTACAACAATCAGCTGAGCATTTTTCATATAAGGTTTGGAAAGCTGGTAAACTTCGGCGCGTTCCGGATTAACGGTGAAGCAGTTCCAGATAGCGTCAATGCGTTTGCCTTTCATTTCGGCTTCTTTGGAAGCCCAGTCGATAGGTTTAAATTCAACTTCCAGCCCTGCGCGTTTGCAGGCTTCACGTGCCATGTCGATATCGTAGCCGACAATTTCATTTTTCTCGTTGCGGAAGCCCATCGGCGCAAAGTTGTCGTCAAGGCCTACAACCATTTTTTTCGGGCCGTCGCTGCCGCAGCCGGCTACCAGCATTACTGCCATCAGCATCGTCATTGCTAAAAGTAAAAGTTTCTTCATTTGAAAATCCCCCTTCAAAAAATTAAATATCGTTGTTATGTTTTAGATTATACTTTAGTTCGCTAAATTTGTAAAGCCCTAAATTAAAAATTTTTTAAATTTTTCCGCAGGAATTTTTGCAAAGCACTGCGAATAAACCATTGTGTTAAATTTATTACAGAGGGGATGTACAAAAAATGCTTGTAACCGACAGGAAAACCGATTATTTTGAAAAACGCGCCGGAGGCACCGGCACAACCATTATGGAGCACATTATAGACGAGAAAGTTTATAACGGCAAAATTGCAGCTTATGCCCGCGTTATTTTAAAATCGGGATGCTCGCTTGGCTACCATAAGCACGAAGGCACCAGCGAAACGCTGTATATTTTAAGCGGCACTGCCGAATACAACGACAACGGCACGGAAATGGAGCTGTTCCCCGGCGACGTTGCATTCTGCCCCGAAGGCGAAAGCCACAGCATCGGCAACAGCGCACATTCCAAAACCGACCTTGTTGTTATGGCACTGATTGTCAACGAAAAATAAAAAGAGCAAAATAAAACACTTCCGCTGCTTTAAGATAAAATCTTTAGTTCCCGCTAAAAGTTTTTTATGTGCAACGGAAGTGTTTATTATTTTATTTTTATATTTTCAGCGCAAGGCGGCGTTATTTAAGCGCGCCTGCAAAAAAGTCCGTTAATTTGCCGAAGGGAATCAAATCGGTTTTATCGTACAAATCAACATGGCCTGCGCCGGGAACAATATAAAGTTCTTTCGGCTCTGCCGCACGGGCATAGGCTTTTTCACTGAATTCGCGCGAATGTGCTTCGCTGCCGGTAATAAACAGCAGCGGACGCGGAGAAATAGTTTCAATATCATTAAACGGATAGAAATTTAAAAATTTAACATTACTGGTTAAAGTAGGATGAGTTGTTAACAGCGGGCTGCTGCCTTCCAGGGTAAATTCGCCGCGCGGAGTACGGTAATATTCGTAAAATTCGCGCTCAACCGGTGTAGAATTTTCGTTCAGTTCATGTACAGTGCCGCTGGTGTATTTGGTTTCGCCGCCGGTAAATTCAACATAACGCTGTTCGGCAGCTTCTGCCATTGCCTGTTTGCGCATGGCAAGCGTTGTGCTGTTATGCAGCCCGTTGCGGTTGGCGTCGCCCATATCATACATGCTTACGGTTGCCACCGCTTTAATGCGCGGGTCTATTTTAGCGGCACTGATGGCAAAACTGCCGCTGCCGCATATGCCCAGCGCACCGATTCTTTCGCGGTCAACAAGCCCGCTTGTGCCAAGGTAATCAACCGCAGCACTGAAATCTTCGGCATAAATATCCGGCGATACGGCATTGCGCGGCTGGCCTTCGCTGCCGCCCCAGAAGGAAAGGTCAATAGAAAGAGTGGTAAAGCCCTGTTCTGCAAGTTTGGTGGCATATAAATCGGCACTCTGTTCTTTAACCGCGCCCATGGGGTGCCCCACAATTACTGCCGCGCCGTTGTTGGCGTTTTTAACTTTCGGTGTAAATAAATGCCCGGCTACCTTCATTTTGTACTGGTTGTTAAAATCTACATTCTGCACGGTTACTTTATCGCTTTTGTAAAAATTATCCGGATGCCCGTCCGCTTCTGCTGCCAGTGTAGTTCCGCAGCCTAAAACAGCAAGTCCGGCAAGCAGCAACAAAAATTTACGTTTCATTTTCATATACTATCTTCCTCTCATCTTTAAATTTTTACGGCTTTGTTTCCGTGCTTTTATTATAAAAGCAGCGTTTACATAAAACAAACACTTGTTTTGCAGCAATTTTATACCCAAAAAGCATATAATAATTTATAAAACTGCCTTTCATCAGCCACTGCTAAAGGCAACTTTTTTCTGCTTCCGGCTTAAAAATAAGGCTTATGCCGTTTTTTAACCTGCACTTTTTTAAATTGCTGCCATCAGCACTTTTAATATTGTTATTTTCAATAAGGCGCAGGCAGGCGCTGTGCGGTAAATGCAGTTTTTCTTTTATTACGGCAATAACCTTTACCGCTAATGGGTATTGGGTTTTAATTTCCAGCTCAACGGCTTCGTTTAAAGAAAACTCCTCGCCAATAACGGAATACTGCGGCAGTAAAATTTTACCGGCACCGCTGTTATAAAGAAAATCAGCGTCCATGGCGTAACGCTTAACAAGCGCATAGTTGTTTTCCATAAAACCGTTAAGCTGTTTTTGGCTTAATGCCTGCGGGGAAACATGTGCGTAAACTCTGGCATTCCACGTTGTATTGCAGGCAGTGCAGCTGTATATAAGCCAGATATCTAAAGATTTTTTCTGCGCATTTACGCGGAATTTTTTAGTGCAGTAAAAATTTTCTTCTTTGCCGCATTTTTTGCAGTGCTTTACAACTAACGGCAGCGAATGGCATTGTATTTTCCAGATAATTTTTCTCATATTCTGCCTCTGCTTTTTATTTTTAAACAAAGGCTTTCTGCCAATAAAAGAACAGCCCCGTTTAAACAAGCAAAGTTTAACATTGCGCCGGCGCGAAGCCAACCTAATGTTCTTTTATGAAACAAATAAGAGAAAAGGCCGATACGGTAAGAACCATATCAGCCTGCTTTTAACTGTTATTTTTGAACTGCCTGATAATACGCTGAATACTTTTTAACGACAGATAATACTTTTCTGCCAAAGCTTCCATTTTTACCCCGGACAGATAATCAGCATAAATGCGGTTGTTTCTTTCGCGGAGTTCACTGCGTGTTGCGGTGGTTTCTCCCCATTCCTTTTTGTTGTTTACCGCCCTGGGTATATAAATAAATTCGCCGTCAATATATTGCTGAATTTTTAATAATAAATCGTGCGGCAGAACATGTGTTGCTTTTTTATAGCTCATTTTGCGCTCCTAACCTAATATTTTTGCAGGAACAGCAAGGGTTATTGCAACACGTATTCATTTATTTTTGCTGCAAAAGCCCTGCTTATGCGCAAATAACGATAGGATTAAGCATATACACAAGCCTCCTTTGGTTTGTTTCATCTATATTTTAACGTTAAAAAACACGCAGAAACACCTTAAATTTGTTTAATAAAAAAGTTTGAGCCATTAAATAATTTCTGCAAAATGCCACAGCAGCCTTAAACCGTAAACGGCAATTACCGCCCCGCAGATTTTATTGATAAGCCCCAACACTCGAGGCGTTACCAGGCTGCCAGCCAGCGAAACAACCATGGCCAGCGTTACAAACCACAGACAGGAGGCCGAAAGCACGCCGAACAAAAAATGCAGCGACTGCGCTTCCGTCATGGAGGCTTTAAAAGCACCCAACAGCATTGTACCGTCGATAACGGCCTGCGCGTTGAACCACGTTACCACACAAGCCGCCCACACGGTTTTGCCAAGCGGCATTTGCTGCGCGCCGCCAATTTGCCGTACGCTGCTTTTTAACAGGCTTACGCCGATATATACTACTATCAGCCCGCCCAGCAGCAATATGCCAAGCTGCACCGGCGGGTATTTTTGCATAACAAGGCCAATGCCGAAAAAGCATGCCAGAGCCAGCGTAACATCAAAAAAGATAACGATAAGCGCCGTTACAAGCGCCCGCAGGCGCGTCTGCGTAAGCGCGCTGTTAATAACAAACAGGTTCTGCATGCCGATTGGCGCAACATAAGCAAGCCCTAAAGCCAGGCCTTGCAGATAAAAATCCATACAAAGCTCCCTTTCCTTCAAAGCAAGGTATACCTTTATTCTACTCTAACCCGCCGTTAATTTTTATTTTGCGCTGCAAATACCAAAAGCGCCCGCCCAGAAACAGCACCGCGCATAAAAGCCCTATATCAAGACTCAGCCAGTAAGATGAAGGGCCGAAGTGCATGTAATAATCAAAATAACAGCCCAAAGGCAGGCAAATCAGCCAGTAGGCTGCCAGCCCCGCCCAAAAGGTTGCCTTAACGTCTTTATAGCCGCGCAAAATGCCCTGTATCGGTGCGGCGGTAGCGTCCATAACCTGAAAGAACATGGCGTAGAACAAAAAGCCTATGGTCTGCCTGATAATTACAGGTTCCGAAGTGTACAGCCCGGCAATAAATTCACGGTCGAACAATACAAAAACAGTAAGCAGCACTGCAACCGTAATATTGCAGGCAATGCCGAGCAAACTGTAGCGCAGCGCTTCGCCGAAACGGCGGGCACCGGCTTCAACGCCTACAACAATTGTCAGCGACATGGAAAAACTGAGCGGCACCATGTAAAGCAGCGAAGTGAAACTCATTGCTGCCTGATGCGCAGCAATAATAACCGTGCCGAACTTGGCAATAAAAATGGCTATAACGCCGAAAATGCTCGCTTCCATAAAAATTGCCATGCCCATGGGCACGCCAAGCGACAGGTTTTCGCGCAGCTGCGCCATATCAAACTTAAACTTGTCGGTAAAAATGCGCAGGGGCGCAAATGCCGGCAGCTTATGCACTACCCACACGAAGATAAAAAATTCCAGCCAGTAGGTAATGCCTGTTGCAAGGCCAGCGCCAATGCCGCCCAGCACCGGAGCGCCGAATTTGCCGAAAATAAGGCAGTAGTTTAAAAATGCGTTTACCGGCAGCGCCAAAAGGTAAATTTTCATGGTAATGCCGGTGTAGCCGCTGGTATCTACCAGTGCACGCAGCGCCGTGGATAAAAAGAACGGCAGCACGCCCACGCCGATAGCGGCGATATACATTTTGGCAATATAGTGAACCTGCGGCTCCAGCCCAAAGGTTCCCAGCAGCCTGTCTAAAAACAGCACGCCCACAACCAGCAACAGCAGTGAAAACGCCGTTGCCAGCAGCATGGTATGGCGCACTACCCTGCCGATATTCTGCCGCTCGCCCCTGCCCAAAAGATGGGCAATTATCGGCATGGAGCCAAGCAAAATACCGTTCAGCGATGCCATAACCGGCATCCACAAATTGCCGCCGATGGCAGTGCCCGCAAGGTGTACCGCACCGGCATGCCCGCTCATGGCCGAATCACAGAAATTCATTGCCATAATGGCCGTCTGCGTTATTAAAATGGGTATCATTACGTCCAGCAGCCGCCTAAGGCGCACTGCATTCTTTTTGCCTAACATAAACTTCCTTTCTATTTTGCCGCTTCCGCTTCGGCAAGTTCTTCCAAATACGCCCAGCGGTCGGTTAAATCGCTGATGCGCTGCGTAAGCTCCTGCTGCTTGGCAGTAAGCTCCGTAAGTTTTACAAAGTCCGTGCCGCAGGCGTTAATTTCCATTTCCGTCATTTTCAGTTCCGCTTCTGCCTGCGCAATAACCTGCTCTATCTGCTCGTATTCCAGCTTTTCCTTATAAGTCATTTTGGGCGCACGCTGCTTTTCCTCGCGCTGCTGCGGTTTAACCGTGCTCTGTGCGCGTTCCTGCTGACGCGCAAGGTTCTGCGCTTCGGCGCGGGCCTGTTCGTAACGGCTGTAATCGCCAATAAACTGGCGCACTTCACCGCCGCCCATAAAAGCAAAAATTTTACCGGCAAACCTGTCTAAAAAATAGCGGTCGTGCGATACGGCAATAACCGCACCGTTAAAGGTATCAAGGTAGTCCTCCAGTACCGAAAGCGTCGGTATGTCGAGGTCATTGGTAGGTTCGTCCAAAATAAGCACGTTAGGCGCACTCATTAAAACGCTCAAAAGGTACAAACGGCGCTTTTCGCCGCCGCTTAATTTACTTACCGGCACCCATTGCAGCTCCGGTGGAAACAAAAAGCGTTCCAGCATCTGCGCCGCCGTTATGCGCGTACCGTCTGCGGTTTCAATATAATCGCTGACGTTTTTTATATATTCTAAAACACGGCAGTCAGCATCCTTAAACTCGCTGTGCTGGGCAAAATAACCAATTTTTACGGTTTGCCCAACCTTAACGGTGCCGCGTGTCGGCGCAAGCCTCCCAGCGATAATATCCATTAAACTACTTTTGCCGCTGCCGTTAGGGCCAACAATGCCAATGCGGTCATTGCGGAGCAGCACATAATTAAAATCATCAATATAGGTTTTGCCGCCGTAATCCAGCCCGATGTGCTCGCACTCAATAATGGTTTTGCCAAGACGCGAGCCAACGGAAGAAATTTCCAGCTGCTGCTCGGTTTTGATGTTATTTACTTCTTTTTTTAATTCATTAAACCGCTCAATGCGCTCTTTGCTTTTGGTGCGGCGTGCTTCCGCCCCGCGGCTTATCCACGCCAGTTCGCGCCGGTACACGTTGCGCAGGCGCTGCGCTGCACCGGCTGCCGCAATGCGGCGTTCTTCGCGTTTTTGTAAAAACAAACTGTAATTGCCGGTATATAAATAGCCTTCGCCGCCGTCAATTTCCAAAGTGCGGTTTACAACGCGGTCAAAAAAATAGCGGTCGTGAGTAACCATTAAAAGCGCACCCTTGCGTTTCTGCAAAACTTCTTCCAGCCAGGCAACGGTTTCGTTATCCATGTGGTTGGTAGGTTCGTCCAAAATCAAAAGGTCGCTGGGGCGCACTAAAACACCGGCCAAAGCCACGCGCTTGCGCTGGCCGCCGCTTAATTCTTTCATCGGCTGCTGCAAATCGGTAATGCCAAGTTTATCCAAAACTGCTTTGGCTTCACTTTCCATCTGCCAGGCAAATTTGCTGTCCATCTCCTGCTGCAGGGCAAGCAGCTTTTGGCGCGCGGCTTTATTTTCCGGCTCTGCCGCTGCCTGCTGCACTGCTTCTTCATAACGGCGCACAACATCAAGCTGCGGCGATTCGCCCCTGAACACCTGCTCCAGCACCGTTGCGTCAGGGTCAAAAACAGGGTCCTGCGGCAAATATTCAATTACGCAGGTGCCGTTTTTGGTAATCTTTCCTTCGCTTGGTTCGCCGGTGGCTATATCACGCAGCAGCGTGCTTTTGCCCGTGCCGTTAACGCCGATAACGCCTATTTTGTCGCCTTCTTCTATATTAAAACTGATATTTTTAAACAAAGTTCTTACACCATAGCTATGGCCCAAATTTTCTGCACTTAAAATCATAATCTTACCTCGCTCACAAGTATGTTTATATCTTAACACAAATCAGCGCCAAAAACAAAATCGCCCGGCTTATGCGCAGATTTGCTTGACAAAAAAACCGTGGCTGATATAATTAATTTATTCAATTGCATAGGCGACGCGGAACTGACGGATATAAGTGGAACTAACCACGTGGACCGCGCTGCTGTAAGATTAGCCGGCCGTCTGGGCAGAGAGAAATGCCCGGACGGCTTTTTGTTTGGTTGTTTCTCTCCTTCGTTGCACAGTAAAGGAGATTTTATCATGAAAAACAGATGGCTTATCGCACTGGCAGCAGTAGGCATCCACATTTCCATCGGCAGCGTTTATGCATGGAGCGTACTTACCCGCCCCATTATGGCTGAACTTGGCTTTACCTTGCAGGAAACAACATGGGCTTTTTCCATTGCAATTTTGTTCTTAGGGCTTTCCGCCGGATTTTTAGGCGGCTTTGTAGAAAAACACGGCCCGCGCAGAAGCGGGTTTACCAGCGCACTGTTTTTTGGCACCGGTATGCTTGGCACTGCCCTTGCCGTACATTTAAAAAGCCTTGCGCTGCTGTATTTGTTTTACGGTTTTATCGGCGGCATCGGGCTGGGTGTTGGCTATATAACGCCGGTATCAACTTTGGTTAAATGGTTTCCCAATAACCGCGGCTTTGCCACCGGGCTTGCCATTATGGGCTTTGGCTTTGCAAGTTTAATTGCCGGGCCGTTAATGCAGCACCTTGTTGCGGCTTACGGGCTTATGCAAAACTTTATTATTCTGGGCGCAGCCTACATGGTAATTATGGTGCTTTCCGCCTCGTACTTAGAGCCGCCCAAAACACAGCCGCAGGAACAGGAAACCAAAAGCGGCTACACCACACTTTTGCAGCCCAAAAGCTATACTGCTGCGCAGGCACTCAAAACCTGGCAGTTTTACGCACTGTGGTGGATATTCTTTACCAACATCACCTGCGGCATCGGGCTTTTGGCAGTTGCTTCGCCCATGGCGCAGGAGGTTGCAGGCATGACGCCGGAAGCAGCCGCTTCCATGGTTGGCATTATCGGGCTGATTAACGGCGGCGGGCGCATTGCCTGGTCCACTGTTTCCGATTATATCGGCAGGCGCAGCGTATATGTTTTGTTTTTCATTATCGAAATTGCAGCTTTTTACCTGCTGGCACAAACAGCTAATGCCCTGCTGTTCCAGATTTTGGTATTTGTAATTATTTCCTGCTATGGCGGCGGCTTTTCGTGCATGCCGGCGTATTTAAGCGATTTGTTTGGGACGAAAGAATTAAGCGCCATCCACGGCAAAATTTTAACAGCGTGGGGACTGGCAGGCATTGCCGGGCCGCTGCTGTTATCCTACATGCGCGAAACCACCAGCGGCTACACGGCAACGCTGTACTTTTTTGCAGCGGCATTTGTGTTAAGCCTTATCGTTGCGCTTGTGCTGAAATGGAAAACATCGGTGGATGCAGAGATACAAAAATATTAAGACACACAAACCCCTGAAAAAATTTTTTCAGGGGTTTATTTTTACATATTCATCTGCTATACTATTTTGCATGGGATAATCCGATAGGTTGGTTCCTCCTTCTTTCAGGGAGGTGATAGCAATGACAACATACGAATCGCTTTCTTTAATGATTGCCTTTGGAACGCTCGTTGCTATCATTATTTCAATACGCAAATAACAGCGTAAAATGAAATAAGACCAGCTATGGTCGAAGCCGGTCTTTCTTTCAACAGTTGTTAACTTTCGAGGAGAGAACCGACACGCGACTACCGGATTATCCCTCTTTCTTTATATTATAATGGATTTTTAATTATTGTCAAACAATGGATTGCTATTTCTTACTTTACATCTTTGAATTTACTTTATTATATACTAATTTACTTTATTATTCATGTTCATTCTTTGTAACCAAAGAACGAACCAAGAAAGTTTCGCGGCTAACAAAAATTTACGAATTTTATTGCTAAAGCAAAAAATACGCACGCGGCACACAGCAACCAATAAAAATTTCCACGGAACTCACTTCGCTCAAACACCGGTAAATTTTTATTGCTTTTTAGTAAATACCGCTAAATTTTTAATGCCGCGATTTAGCTGCAAACCGAACTTTTTTGTATTTGATTTAGAATATTCTACCTTTATATCAAACTTTACTACTCCAAATTGTAAAAATTTATGTACTTTAAGATATTATGTAATAAAAAACTACGGAAACATTGCTATATGTAGTAAAAAGTTACCAAAGTACGAATTTGAGCAGAGTCGCGACATTCAAAAATAGGCAAACCATAATTAAGATATACTAACATACATACAAAGACCAAAAGTAAATAAAAAAATAAAACTCAAAATCCACATATCCACAATTTAACTTGCCAAGCCTGCATATTTAGGAGATAATATATTTATCACCTGTTAATTATGTTTTGGAAAAGAAGTGTTGATATGCAGCAAAAACAAGTAAGTTACCTGCACATGTTCAATGTGTTTTTTAAAATAGGGTTGTTCACTATCGGCGGCGGCCTTGCCATGATTCCCTTAATCCGCGACGAATTTGTTGAACGCCAGGGCTGGATTGACGATAAGGACATTACCGACGTGCTGGCGATTGCACAATCGCTGCCGGGCGTTATTGCCGTTAACTCCGCCACTTTTTTAGGCTACCGCCTTGCAGGAATTATGGGCGCGCTTGTCTGCACCATCGGCGTAGTGCTGCCTTCGTTTTTAATTATTTTTGCAATTGCCATGTTGTTTGCCTCCAGCGGACTTGACAGCAACACTTATATTTTAAAATTCTTCGCCGGTGTTAACGCCGCCATCACTGTGCTTTTGGTAGTTGCCACAAAAAAAATGTTTGCTTCTTCCGTCAGCAACAAACTTGGGTGGGCTATACTTTTAATTTCCGTGGCGGAAATTTACGTTTTGGGCTTTGGCATTGCCTCCACCGTTATCGCGGCGGCGCTGTACGCCATTGCCGCTTACCGCCTTTTGGGAAGGAGTGCTGAATGATGGGCATTTACTGGGATTTGTTTTTTGTGTTCTTTAAAATCGGCCTGTTCTCCTTCGGCGGCGGCCTTGCCATGGTCAGCGTCATTCAGCAGGAGGTTTTAGCGCACGGGTGGATTCCGGCAGCAGAATATGCACGTATTATTACTATTTCGCAGATGACTCCGGGTCCGATTGCCGTAAACACCGCCACCTACGTTGGAGCGCGCGTGTGCGGACCGGATTTTGTACCGGCGTTTATGGGGTCGTTTATCGCCACGCTCGGCGTATCACTGCCTTCGTTTATTATAGTTTATTTTGTTGCCCGCTCGCTGGAAAAATTCAGCCAGTCGCGCCTTGTTAAAGAAGCGCTGTGCGGCATACGCCCGGCGGTTATTGCCTTTATGATTACGGCAGTAATTTTCTTTTTGGATATTACCATTTTCCCGATAGACAATGCCACCAGTGAAAGCAGCACCTTTAACCCCATCGGCATACCGGTGCTGGTCGTGCTGTTTTACCTGCACTATTACCGCAAAGTCGGCGCCATCAGCCTCATGCTCATCAGCGGTATTATCGGTGTTTTAGTGTATTGATTTTTTGATTTCATATAACTTTAAACGGAGAAAAGTGTGGAAAAATATACTTATGTTACTTTAAGGCAAAAAGCCGCAGTTCACTTTTGAACTGCGGCTTTTATTCTTATTAATTTGCTTTCACCAATGATACTTCTTACGTATCATTTTATCTGTACATTTTTAACATAACTTATAATGCTATAAGTTATGTTAAATTACCCACTTTATCAGAAGCTCCAGGTCAGGTTAGCCATCCATTTATTGGCTTTAACGGTATCGCCTTTCTGATATTCGTAGCTTAAACCATAAGTTACATCAGCTTTTTCAGCTTCGATACCAAGTCTGCCGATAAAGCTGCCGCTGTCAGCAGTTTCAAAACCGAAGGTATCGCTTGCGCCATTCAGGCTTACGGTCTGATCAGTATCACGGTCGCCCATAGTCCATACATATCCTACTTCTGCAATCGGTTTTACAGTCCAGTCACCGCTCTGTACTTCTGCGCTGTAAGTTACGCCAACCGGCAGGAGCCACAGGTTCTGGTCATCGGCATTGTATTCCATGCCAAGGCTGTTGCTGTAATCGCCTGCGCCAAGGTGCATGTAACGGATGCCAGCATACAGTACAAACTTGCCTGCACCGGCTTTATAAGCCTGTTCTGCACGGATACCAATGCTGAATGCGTCAGCGTCGGCAGAAGCTGTAATTTCGTGACCGCTGTTGTTTTGGGTAATATCGTTATCGCTGTGCATGTAGCTGATATCGCCAAGAATTGCGCTGTCACCATTGTCAATGCGGCCATACAAGCTTGCGCCATAGTATTCGGCATCGTTTTTAGTGCTGGAAGCAATATTGCTGCCGTTGATGTTGCCATCAGCATAGCTTAAAGCAATGCCTGCGGTAGTTTTACCGTTTTTGTACAGGTCACTGCCAACTACAATGCCGTTGTACTGTGCTTCATAGCTGCCATCAACACCGCTGAAATCCATACCGTCAATATCTTCTTTGTTATGGATGTAATGTGCCCAGATGTCTTTATCCTGTTCACCATGGGTTGCAAGGCTTAAATGATGTGCAACAGCGTCAGTCATAGCATTACTCATGCTGTAAGTGCCGTGGTTTACGCCAGCCAGTTCGCCCATATTTGCTGCGCTGTTGAAAGCTGCAATCTGAGCAGCTTTACTTGCATTGTTATTAGCATTTGCTGCTGCGTTGAAGAAATCGAATGCTTTATCGCCTTCGTCTTTAGTTTCCAAAGTTCTATCTACAATGTTAGCAATTTCTACAGCGCCTGCGCCATAAACATTATCAACTTTATCATAGCTTGCAGTTACATCAAATTTGCTGTCAGCATTGCTTTCACCAGCGAATTTAAGCAATGCGTTGTTGCTGATAATATTTGTATCATTCCAAGCACTATCAGCACCAGCGATTACATGATAGGTTTCGCCTTTCTTAGCGCCATCAATGTAAAGTTTACTGGTATCAGCAACATCAACATTTTTAGCTTTAGTAATAGCCGCAGACTCATTTTCATCATTAATAGCCTGCCCATTAACCATCACAATAGAATTTGCTGCTGCGGTAAAAGTACCGTTAGCAATTGTATTAGCAGGTACTTTTTCCATGCTGCCATTAACTACAACAGCACCTTTAGTTAAATCAACACTGCCGTTAATATACAAGCCCGCAGTAATAGCTTCTTTACTCCAGGTTAAACCTGTTTTAGCAAAGGTTTCCTGCGCTTTTTCGTTATTACCTACACCAAAGCTCATTACGGAGTTCCGCCCTATAACATATTTACCGTCAGCAGCAACTTTGCCGTCAGTGCCTGCAACAGCCATTTGGCTGGCATCGGTAATCTCAGTGCCGTCAACCCACATCGGGTCAAGGAATACTGTTGCACCGTTAAGTGCAGCGTTATTTACAGTTACTTTACCTGCTGCCTTGTCATTACCAACATTGATAACCGCATTAGATGCACCTGTTAAATTGTCAACCTTTGCAGTACCGGTAATGGTGGAATTACCGTTTGCAGTAACATCAGTAGTTTCCAAAGTACCATTGCCAACATTAATAGAACCACCGTTAAGGGTAACGCCATTGGTTACATTAGTTTTGCCGTTTACATTAAGCGCACTGCCTTCATTAACAGTTACACTGCCGGTTAAGGTATATTTAGTGTTGCTTGTGCTACTGTCAATCCCTATAGTAAAAGAACCCGTTTTATCTTGTACACCATCAACATTAGTACCATTGTCAAGTCCTACTACTACTTTTACATTATCAGAAGCATTACCGTCAACAGTAATTAATTGACCGCCTTCACTATCGCCAAGAGTTACATTTTCAGCGTTAGTAATAACCATACCGATAGAACCATCGGTAGAAACATCTGTTAAATTAAGATTTGCTGCACCAAAGCCGCATTTCACTGATTTTTCTATTTTTTTTACGCCATTAATATCGTCTGTAATTTCAGGTGTCGTTGCTGTACCAACAATAAAGTTACTATCTGCAGTAACAGTTACCCCTTCCAATACACCTCCATTTAAACTTCCTTCAACATTATTAATTTTGTCTATGGAAATCGTAGAACCATTTATAAGTTTCCCGGTCATAACAATTTGTGTTTGGCTACCCGATTGATGAAGTTTTAAATTTTCAAGAGCAGAACTTACATAATTTAAACTGTATTTTTCATCAGTCAGCCTTAATGTACCGCCTTCATAGCTGATAGCATCATTGGTTACAGCACCGGAAGTAGAAGCAAGTACAGCTTCGTCACGGCTTACATCTACGCCATGTTCAAAAATCTGGTCGCCTTTGGTTTCGATGACGCCGTTATCTTTAAGAACTATGCCGCCTTTAGTGATTTCATAACCATCTTCTTTAAGTTCAGCAAGCCAATGATTACTATCATCTTTGCCAACTAAATATCTTAAGTTTTCTGCTTTTAAGGTGCCTCCGTTTATTTCAATTAAACCATCGCCGCTCTCACCATCTTCGCTGCCGGTTAAAGCCATAAAGACATCCTCACCGCCAAGTGAATAAACAGTATTTGCATCACCGTTTAAATAAATTTTAGCGCCTGCTGCTGCAAAAATACTGCCTTTCGTACTAATGCTGCTGCTATTAACTGTTACTACACTGCCTTCACCAAAAGCAGATACACCGGTATTAAGCACAGCATCATTAATAGTTACCTTACCGCCCTTTTCAGCATGAACTTCTGTATAGCCATCCGTAACAAAATTCCCGGCAGTACCTAATAAGTAATTGTGGTCGTCATCATATTCATAATATTCAACTTCGGTAAAAGTACCGCCATTAATTTCAACTTCAGCACCATCATATTCCGCCATAACATCGCCGGTAACATTAACATTATTGAGTGTTAACTTACCCTGTCCGCTGCCTTCAGTATGTACACGAATATTTTCCTGAACATATTTTCCAGGTTCTTCGGTTTCTAAAGCTCTACCGGAAATAATTTCGCTGTTTTCCAATGTTGCTTGACCGGCCGCAATATCAATAATGCCATATATTTTTGCATTTTTTGCAACTAACTCAGCATTAACCGAACCCGATGGGTTACGCATTCCCATATCAATGCCTTCATTAACAACACCTGCACCATTAACTGTTATTTTGTTATCCCCTTCAATTTCTACATTCTGCACTTCATATGTGCCATCAACAGTAACAGTAGCATTTTCGAAATAAACATTTTCTCCATCATCGGTATAATATTGTCCTTCTTCTAAATGATACGTCCCATCTTCAAAAGCTTTGGCAGCTTCAACTATTCCGTTACTAAAAACACCAAATACACTGGCTGCCAAAACAGTGCATAAAACTTTTTTTGTTAAATCCCGTTTTTTCATCAATTCATCCTCTTTTCTTAAAATTTTAAATTGGTTTTATTTGTAAATAATATACATACTTTTGTATATTATTTATCAACAATTTTTTAAGAAAATTAATCTGCATAAAATATAAACTAAAAATCGATTTTTAAACAAACTTTGAATTAATTAGCTATATATGAGCAAAAATGGAGAGATTCATATTCCTTCCAGTAAATCGTTCGCATTTACATCCAATAATCTTAAATAACGTTTCCATTGAATAACTTTGCCCTTTATTGCCGCGCTCGATTAAACTGAGGTAATTGCTGCTTATTCCAATCATTTCAGCAAGTTGTGTTTGAGTATAGCCTTTTTTCTTTCTGTAATAAGCAATTTTTAAACCGACTTCTTTGTATTTTAAAGCAAACAATCCTCTTTCACCTCTTATTAAAATTATCCCACAAATTAAGATTTAAACAACAAAGCTATACTTTGAATTTTCATACTTATACATTTATATAAAGAGATTGTTATCAATAAGATGCACATATTAATTTACTCAAAATACACTAATATTGCTATTATCATTGACAGTACAATAATCTTTTATAACAGCTGTTTTAATCTCTATATTTTTTATGCATAATTATAAAAGACGGCATAGCCAACGCTTGGCAATGTCGTCTTTTATTCAGCAAATATTAAATTTTCTATTATTGATTCTGCCTTTTATTTTTCAATCTATAAACTCTACATTATTCCCCTGGCTTTTAAGCCACATTTCCATTCCCTCACCATAAGCTTCGGCAGTAATCAAATAGCCTTTTTCAGAATGCTCTAATACTTTTGCCGTTGGAATACGGTCAAGTATAGCTTCTAAAGATGGGCCTCTAAACCAAAATTTTACCTTATGCAGTTTACCACTGTACATAAACTGAACTCTTTGTCTAAAAATACCTTCCTCAAATCTGTTCTCATACGGTACTTTAAAACGCGTACCGGTTAAATTACAGTTTTTTATCCTGTCAATCCTGTACACAGTAGGTAATTGTTCACAGCCTTCTTTATAAATTATCTTTTTTGTACTGCTATCATCAATAACAGCAATCAGATAAAAATAAAACTCAGAAAACATTATACTTAACGGTTTAACAAGCCTGTTAACTTTAGAGCCGTTCTTCCTGCAATAAATTATTTGCAGCTCCTGCTGCTTCTTTATTGCCTGAGAAATCTGCCACAATTTCCCTAAAAGCAGCGTTTGATGATGCAATTCCGTATAGTGAAATTTTTCATTAGCTATCATCTCATTAATGTGCCGTTGATTCTCATAAGGAACGCAACAAGAAACCATTTTCTCTAATATGGGAAACATTTCTGCTTTCATTAAAGCCCTGCTTTCCAGTAATATTTTGGCAGCGGCAAAAGCTTCCTCGTTACTTAACAAGCTGCGCACAGGCGGATTTAACTTATAGCCGTTTACTTTTCTATCATACAAAAGCTGTTGAACAACGCCAGTTTGCTCACTTTGGTTTGCTATAAACGCCCGCAAATCATCAAAATCTCTTTGTATTGACCTTAAAGAACAATTAAACCTTACGGCTTCTTCCTGTTTATAAAGCGTATGCCCATCAGCAAGCCTGGCATACATACTAAGCAATCTGTTTTTTACAAACTGTAAATTTTCTTTGTGTTTTACCACATGCAGCAACTCCGTTCCTGTATATAAATATGTTGTTTCGCCTTAAGCCATTATATAAATTATACAACAGAACATAGCTGTAATGTTGGCTATATAAGCTGCTTTACAAAAAAATTGCCATTACTTCCGATAAAAGAAGCAATGGCAATTTTATTCTTATTAACTTACTTTCACCAATGGTATTTCTCCCCGCGGCTAATTTTAAAAGCGCGGTAAATTTGTTCTACCAATAAAAGGCGTATCATCTGGTGCGTAAACGTCAGTTTGGAAAAGCTCCAGCGCATATCTGCGCGCCTGCGCAAAGCATCCGTGTAGCCAAACGCGCCTCCGATAACAAAGGCGATATGGCTTTTGCCCGCCAGCGCCCAGCCGTCAAACAGTTCCGCCAGCTGCGGCGAGGTTATTTCCCTGCCCTGCAAATCCAAAAGCACCACATAAGCGCTTGCCGGTATGGCGTTTATCAAACGCTCCGTTTCTTTAGCCAGCACCTGCTCTTTTTCAGCAGGTGAAGGGCTATCCGGCATTTTTTCTTCGCCAATGGCAATGGTTTCCAGCTTGCAGTACGGCGTCAGGCGTTTGGTAAACTCGGCAATGCCTTCGGTAAGGTATTTTTCCTTAATTTTACCTACGCAGACGAGGCTGATTTTCATATCAGTTTTCCTCCGGCATTTCCTGCAAAGTTACCTGCAAGGTGCGCTCAATGCCTGCACGCAGCACAACAATGGCAACGGTGTCGCCAACTTTCTTTTCTGCAAGTTTGGTGCGCAGTTCAGGCACGGTTTCTACTTTAGCGCCGTCAAAGGTTAAAATAATGTCGCCGGGGCGCATGCCTGCATTATAAACCGGGCCGCCGGTAACAATTTTCATTACAAAAATGCCGCCGTGCAAATCAAGGTCAAAGCCATAACGTGCGGAAATATCTTTATCAATCAGGCTGGCGCCGATATATGGGCGCGCAATGCGTCCGTGCTGGGCAAGCTCGTCCAAAATAGGTTTGGCAGAGTTTACCGGGATGGCAAAACCTATGCCTTCAACGCCGCTTACCGCTACTTTGGCAGAGTTAATGCCTACAACTTCGCCGTCGGCATTAACAAGCGCGCCGCCGGAGTTACCTGGGTTAATGGCGGCATCAGTCTGAATAAGGTTAAACTTGCGGTCGCCCAGTTCAATAGAGCGGTTTAACGCGCTGATAACGCCAACAGTTACGCTGCCGCGGAATTCCAACCCCAGCGGGTTGCCGATGGCAATGGCGGGTTCGCCAACCTGCAAGGTGGAAGAATCGCCGAATTTGGCTACCGGCAAATCTTCATCAACATCAATTTTAACAACGGCAAGGTCTGTTGCGGCATCTGCGCCAAGCACCTTGCCTTTAACGCTGCGCCCGTCCGTCAGGCTCACGATAATTTCCTGCGCGCCGTCCACAACGTGGTTGTTGGTGGCAATCAGGCCGCTTTTGTCATAAATAACGCCGCTGCCGGTGCCGCGCTCGGTAAGCTGCACGCGGTTAAAAAAGTCGCGCACATAGGCTTTGTTGGTTATGCCTACAACGGCAGGGCCAACTTTTTGCGCCGCTACCACTACCGGCGTGTTGCGCGCGCCGGAAAGCTTTACTTCCTGCTGAACTGCGGCGGCAGGCTGTTCTTCTTTCTGCGTATTGGCAGTATTGCCGATGCCGCAGCCGCCTAAAAGCACGGCCGTGCTTAATATGCCGCACAAAAATAAATTCATTGATTTTTTAAGCAATGTTTTCTGCATTTTTTACACCCCTCAATAATTTTTTACTATTTCATCCTGCGAGGCTACATATATTTGCGTATCCCCGCCGGTTTCTCCTGCTTCCAAAATTCCGCGCACCGTTTTAAGCGCAAGCTCCGGCGTGTTGTTTTCCTGGCTGAGATGCGCCAGTATTACTTCACCCGGCAGCCGCTCCATCTGAGAAAGCAGCCACCCCGCGGCTTTGTTGGATAAATGCCCGCGCGTGCCCAGAATGCGCTGCTTTAGGGCATATGGGTAAATGCCTTTTTTAAGCATTTCTTCGTCGTGGTTTGCTTCAAGCACCAGTGTGTCAGCACCGGCTACGTTATTTTTAATTTCTTCCGTAATAAAGCCAACATCCGTAAGGTACACGCAGTGCGCACCTGCATAGCTGAACACATAGCCTACGGCACCTGCCGCGTCATGCGGAACGGCAAAGTTTTCAATTTTCAGCCCTTCTGTTTCCAGGCACTTGGGCAGCAGACGGCAGCAGCTGCGTTCCATTTCGCTGCGCTGCGGAAAACTGCGCCAAGTCGGCTCGTTGGCAAACACCGGCAAGTGGTATTTACGGCTGAATACCGGCAAGCCGCTGATATGGTCGCGGTGTTCGTGCGTCAAAAGCACGCCGTCCAAATCCTCCGGCTGCATGCCTGTTTCTTTTATGCGCTGCGTAAGCTGACGGCAGCTGATACCGGCATCTATCAAAAAGTTTTTGCCGCCCGCTGTAATAATGGTGGCATTGCCTTTGCTGCCGCTGGCCAGCACGGAAATTTTAAACTCGCCCGTCATGCTTCACCTGCGGCAATGGCTGCGCCTGCGCTGGTTCCTATGCGGTCGGCGCCTGCTTCAACCATGGCTTTGGCAGTTTCCGCATCGCGGATTCCACCTGCGGCTTTAACCTTTAAACCATATTTGCCTGCTTCTTCGTGCAAAAGTTTTACATCCTCCACAGTTGCGCCGCCTTTACCGAAACCGGTAGAGGTTTTTACAAATTTTGCGCCGCCGTCGGCAATAATGCGGCAGGCAGTGCGTTTTTCACGCGGAGTAAGGTACGCCGCTTCGATAATAACTTTTACCGGGCAGGGCGCCGCTGCTTCCACCACGCGGCGGATATCTTCCGTTACGGTAGCATAATCGCCTGTTTTAAAGGCCGAAACATTCATAACCATATCAATTTCATCGGCATGTTCTTCCATTGCCGTTTTTGCTTCCAGCGCTTTAACGCTGCTGAAAGTTGCGCCCAGCGGAAAACCAACCACGGTTACAACTTTTACCTCCGTGCCCTGCAAAAGATGCTTTGCCAGCGGCACATAGCACGGATTTACGCATACGGCGTAAAGATGGTATTTCTGCGCTTCGTCGCAAAGGCGCATAATATCTTTAACGGTTGCTTCGGGTTTTAATAATGTATGTTCAATTCTTTGGGCAAGTTCCATAGTTAATCCTCCCCATTTTTACTTTTATACCTTATAATTATAGCAAAAGTTAAGCACTTAAGATTGATAAAAAAGTAAATTTTTTTAAATATTTGTAACTTTTATTTTCCCCTGAAAAATAAACAGGACCCCGAACGGGGCCCTTTCAGTACGCTCAGTGTTTTTTGCGGCAGTTTTCGCAGACCCCGTAAAAATAGAACTGGTGCCCGCTTAATTTGTAGCCGCTTTCTTTTTCGGCCTGTGCCATAATACCGCTGTAATCAACATTAAACAAATCCTCTACCTTGCCGCAGCAGGTGCACTGCACATGGTGATGGTCGCTGATGTCGGCATCATAGCGGAAGCTGTCCTCACCGGTATTGATGATTTGGATGACATGCAGCCTGTTTAATATCTCCACGGTTTTATATACGGTAGCAAAACTCATGGAAGGATATTTGGGGCGCAGCGTTTTGTACAGCATTTCAGCGCTGGGATGTTCATGCGTTGCTGCCAGCGTTTCGTACACAGCCAGGCGCTGCGGCGTAACTTTATAGCCGTTTTCGCGCAAAATAGCAGTAAGTTCGCTGTTAGTTAACATAAGCTCCTCCTTCCGGCATTGCCCTTAAAGCAATGCAGCCTTAATAAATCTTTTTAATAATTATATTAAATAAGATTTTCTCTGTCAATATTCATTATCCGTTGACAAAAATATTTCACTAAAACGCCACAAGGATTTTTTCTAACCGCGGCGAATGTAATAATATTATTTTTGTAAAACGAGGTACGCCATGACTATTGAACAAATTATAGCAGCCGAGCTGAAAGTAAAACCGCAGCAAGTGCACGCCGTGCTGGAACTTTTGGACGGCGGCAACACCATACCCTTTATTGCGCGCTACCGCAAAGAAGCTACCGGCACTTTGGACGAAGAAGCGCTGCGCAGCATTGAAGAACGAGCCAAATACCTGCGCCAGCTGGAAGAACGCCGTGCGGAAATACTTGCCGCCATTGAAGCTCAGGAAAAACTGACGCCGGAACTTAAAATGCAGATTGAAGCTGCCGTAAAAATGCAGGAACTTGAGGATTTATACCTGCCCTACCGCCCCAAAAAGCGCACCCGCGCGCAGATAGCCCGCGAAAAAGGGCTGGAGCCGCTGGCAGAACTTATAACGCAGCAGGTACAGCCGCCGCTGCCGCTTGAAAAACTTGCCGCACTGCATATTGATGCGGAAAAAGGCGTAAACAGCGCCGAAGAAGCATGGCAGGGCGCAATGAACATCGTTGCCGAAAACATCTCGGATAACGCCGCCGTGCGCGATTTTATACGCCGCGAACTGTGGAAGAACGCCGAGCTTGCATCAGCGCTTGGCGCAGACGAAACAGAAGCCAAAGACTTTTTAATGTACGCAGATTATGCCGAACCCGTACACCGCCTGCCGCCGCACCGCATTTTGGCACTAAACCGCGGCGAAAACAAAGGGCTGTTAAAAGTAAGCCTTAAATACCCCGCCGAAATTATGACCGAAAAACTGGCGCGCAAACTGAAGATACAGCAGCACACCGTATGGACTGAAATGTATACAGCGGCACTTGCCGACAGTTACAAGCGCCTTATTTTCCCTTCGCTGGAGCGTGAAATAAGAAACGAACTTACCGAAAAGGCCGAAAAGCAGGCCATCAGCATTTTTGCGGCCAATCTGCGCCAGCTGTTATTGCAGCAGCCTGTTGCCGGGCATACCGTGCTTGGGCTTGACCCCGGCTACCGCACCGGCTGCAAAGCGGCCGTCATCAGCCCGCAGGGCAAAACACTGGCCACCGACGCCTTATACATTACCGGCAGCGAAAAACAAAAGGCGCAGGCCGAAGCAGGCTTTTTAAACCTTGTAAACGCTTACGGCGTAACGCTTGTTGCCATCGGCAACGGCACTGCTTCTTACGAAACGGAAGAATTTACCTCGCAGATGATTGAAAAACACCGGCTTAACATTGCCTACACCATTGTCAGCGAAGCAGGGGCTTCCGTGTATTCCGCCTCCAAACTGGCGCGCGAAGAACTGCCGGAACTTGACGTTTCGCTGCGCGGCGCGGTTTCCATAGCACGCCGTGTGCAGGACCCGCTGGCGGAACTTGTAAAAATTGAACCAAAAGCCATTGGCGTAGGGCAGTACCAGCACGACGTAAACCAGAAAGAACTGGCCGAAACGCTCACCGGCGTTGTGGAAAGCTGCGTTAACCACGTTGGCGTGGAACTTAACACCGCCTCGCCCGCTCTTTTAAGCTATGTGGCAGGCGTTTCGCCAACCGTTGCCAAAAACATTATTGCCTGGCGCGACGAACACGGCAGCTTTACCGCCCGCAAAGAACTTTTAAAAGTAAGCAGGCTCGGCCCCGCCGCCTTTACGCAGTGCGCAGGCTTTTTACGCATTGCAGGCGCCCAAAACCCGCTTGACAACACCAGCGTACACCCGGAAAGCTACAAGCTGACGGAAGAAATTATAAAACTTTTGGGCTTTGGCTTAAAAGACTGCACCGGCACGGAATTGCAGCACGCCGCCGCAAACGCCGACGCTGAACAGATAGCCAAAACGCTTGATGCCGGGCTGCCCACCGTTACGGACATTTTGGCAGCACTGGCACGCCCCGTGCGCGACCCACGCGAGGACACACCGCCGCCTTTAACACGCAAACACGTTGCCAAATTAAGTGACCTTGTCATTGGCAGCATTGTTAAAGGGCGCGTGCAAAACGTGGTAGACTTTGGCGCTTTTATTGATATCGGCCTTAAAACCAGCGGCTTTGCGCACCGCAGTGAGCTGTCAGATAAACGCTTCCGCCACCCGCTTGACGTTGTTGCCGTCGGCGATATCGTCGAAGCGGAAATCATCAGTATCGACGAAGCACGCAACCGCATCGGCTTAAGCCTGAAACGAGCCGCCGCACTAAACAATAATTAAATATTCTGCTTACAGCAGAAATAAAACAACCTGCCGGGCGTTTTTGCGCAAGGTAGGTTTTAATTTTACGGCAGCCTTAAAATGCAAAACCAATAATTTGACAGGTTTTAATTTGCCGCTTAATATAAAAGCAAAGCAATAAATCGGAATTTGGAAGGATAGAAATAAATGAAGAACGGAAGAATCATTGTAATTACCGGCGCACCGGGAACAGGAAAAACCACAACATCAGCTATTGTTGCAAAAGAATCCAGTATGGAAAAGTCAGTGCATATGCACACAGATGATTTTTACCATTATCTTAGTAAAGGAGCAATTCCCCCACATTTACCTGAATCTAACGAACAAAACCTAATTGTGATAGAGGCTTTTTTAGAAGCCGCAAAGCGTTATGTCCGCGGAGGCTATGATGTGATTGTAGATGGCATTATCGGCCCTTGGTTTTTGGAGCCGTGGTTGAACATTGTACGCGAAGGATACGAAGTTCATTATATAATTTTAAGGGCTAATAAGGAAGAAACTTTGAAGCGAGCTATTGAACGTTCAAAATTAGATAGAAAAACTAATATTGAATTAATAGAAACTATGTGGAAGCAATTTAATAACTTAGGAACATACGAGAAAAATATTTTAGACACAACTCTATTTTCAGTTGAAGATACGGTTTTTGCTATTAAAGAAAAAATTGCAAATAAATCAGCTTTACTTATTGAATAGCTTTAAAAACAATAATACAACTTACAATTTGACGCACAATATGCGAAAAAACGATACAATTTTAACTACATAATCAGCTAAAAGCATAAAATAACCTGCCCGCGTTTTTGCGCAAGGCAGGCTTTGTTTTATTTGTATATGATTACATTAACGTTTTAATTATAATTAAGTTTATTATTTATTAAGTTAGTTTTTACTGCTGTTACTTTTTATACAAAGCCAATTTTAGTTTTATAACAGCCTTATGATGCCTATGTAAATTTAATAATTTTTGATAATTCATATACCACATTAAAATTTTTTCTTAATTATTTATGTTATAATATAATTATAATAATAAACCTCAATTCAATGTATTTATTAGATAAGGAGGATATTATCATGCTGTCAGAAGAAAGAAAAAAAGAACTTGATATTTTTATGGAACGTGCGTCTTGTGCTGGAGATGACTATTATTTAGACATGGAACAAGATGAGTTTGACGATGAAATGGAAGGCTGTGAGGAAGAAGAATTTTACAAAGGATTCTGCCATCAAAGAGAAATAGGTTTTGAAGCTTATAAAAAAGAAATTGCAGAATTATTTTCGCATATCACATCCGCTGAAGAACTCCACTACATGATTGCAGATTATAATTATGATGATGGAATGTTTACAGTTGAACAAATTGTAATGAATCCCGCTTGTGATATAGTTACTGCTAAAATGGTCTACTGGCTTTGCGGCCCAACTTATTATTACGACAAATACGGTAGCCCATCAAAATGCAGTGAGGAAGATATAAACCGGGATGCGGCATTGCTATTAACAAAAATGGAAGCAAAGGCTGCTGCAAACGCTTTCAAAACCGGACTTGAGTGGAATGGAGAGTTAGTTGATGAACAACCTGCTAATCTTGATTTCACTCGGGAGCCATATTGCCATGTGCCAGCAGCATTTAGATAATAACTTTCTATTTATCTGGGAGTGAAGAAAAGCTCCAAATTAAAAATTTATAGGAGTTAAGACGATATGAAAAATTTTCAAAATTTCACGCCCCAAAAATATATGACATCTGATTTTCAAAAAATATCGGACGGAATTTATAAAACTAAATCCCCTTATGATTCCAATGATATTTTTGTAACTTCTCTTACCTTTGAAATGGAACCAGAATGCTATGGTGAGGAAAATGCCTCACCCAGCAATCTTACGCAAATTCCAAATACTAAACTGCAAAGCAAAGTGTTTACACTGTAAAGCAAGATACAAAAACTGCGGCGGCTAAATTTAGGGCACTTTGTACAAGAGTCCGGTGCAATGCCCGGACGGAATCAAAAGAGCCGCAGCATTTTTGCATCGCTGAAACAGCGCAAACACTTTGCGAATATAAAAGAGCAGTACAAATTACAACTGCATAATCAGTTACAAACATAAAAATAACCTGCCCACGTTTTGCGCAAGGCAGGTTTTGTTTTATAAATTGACGATATTTTTCACCTTAAACTCAACAGCCACGAAATGAGCACCGGCACAATGAGGGTAAGCACCAGCCCGTTGATGAAGGAGTACATACCGACATGCAGGTTGGTATATTTTATTACTACCGGCAGACCGCTGTCCATAGTAGCAGCACCGCTGGGGGCAAGCGCCAGAAATTTATGCACGCGCACCAAAAGCGGTATTAAAAAGAAGCCGGAAATTTCGCGCATCATATTTGCCAAAAACGCTACTGTACCAATTTCCGTACTGTACATAGCACTGATAACAACCGAAGAAAAACTGTACCACCCAAGCCCGCCGCCGACAAGCAGCGAATCATACGCGCTCAGCCCGGCGATATGCCCCAAAAGCAGTGCGCCGCAAATGCTGCCGCAGGCTACCGCCAAAGGTATGGCAAGCGCCAGCAGCGCGCTGTGCACGTTGCAGATGCGTTTTAGGATGCCGCGGTTGCTGCCGATTTCTATACCGGCAATAAAAATCATTACATCCAGCGCCGACATTAAAATTAAATCCAGCGTGTCTTTAACGCCCGTATCTAAAAACAAATAGCCAAAAAGCAGCCCGCCCACGAGAGAAACGGCAACACTAAGCATTACTCGCCCTCCTCTGTGTCTGCCGGACGCGCCAGCAGTTTAATAGCGGCAGATAAAAAAAGTATGCTGCCGCACACCGCGCCAAAGGCAATGGCTCCGGCCTGAACGCCGAGCGTGCCCAGTTTTGCCAGCAGTGCGTCATCACAGCCGATTTTTGCGCCAAGGCAAAACAGCATGGTACACAGGCACAGCGTAGAAAGTTTACTCAAATAAAATTTAATTTTATAACTCAGCAAATTGGCGAGCCCCACGGCAATACCGAGGACAATCGCCAGCATGATTTCCTGCATAAGTCCCCTCCAAAACAAAAGGCATGCGGCCTGCATGCCTTAATTTTATGCTATTCCAAAGTTATAATCAGCGGGTATAAAGGCTGCGCGCCTTCAAGCACCTGCACTTCCGCGCCGGGGCACAGCTTTTCAAGTTCTGCCGCTGCGCTTTGCGCTTCGTTTTCGGTGATATCGCTGCCGTAGTACAGGGTTAAAAGCTCCCAGTCCGTACCGGCTTTCTGCACCGCGCCCACGGCCGCTTCGTTTAAGCCAGAGCCTGTGCAGACGATTTTATTTTCCAACAGGCCGATATAATCGCCCTTAATAACGGGCAGACCGCCAACAACGCTGTCGCGCACGGCAATGCTTACTGCCGCGCAATGTGCGCTCTGCGCCGCTTCCGTCATGGCGGCAGTATTTTCTTCCATCGTCTGCGAAGAATCAAACGCCAGAATAGCGGCAATGCCCTGCGCCAGATTAATGGTCGGCACATAGCTTACACGGTCTGCGCCAAGCAGTTTTTGTGCCTGCTGCGCCGCCAGCACAATGTTTTTATTGTTGGGCAGAATAATATATTTGCTGTAAGCACCGTTTTCAATGGCGTGTACAAATTCTTCCACAGGCGGGTTCATGCTCTGCCCGCCGCTGATGATTTCATCAACGCCCTGCGCCAGCATAATTTGCGCAATGCCGCAGCCTGCCGCCACGCTTACAAGGCCGGTGCCTTCTTTTTTGAGTACCGGCTGCTGCACTGCCGCCGCATTGAATACGCGGTGTTCGTGCTGCTCCGCCATATTGTCAATTTTAATATCGTGCAGCGTGCCCCATTCAAGTGCCTGCTGCAAAACAACGCCCGGGTTAGCGGTATGGATATGCACTTTTACCACGTCATCCATTGCCGCTACAATAAGCGAATTGCCTAACGGCGATAACGCCGCGCGCACGGTTTTATCATCAACCGCCGTATTTTTTACAATAAATTCCGTGCAGTACGGATTTGTTAAGTCAACTTCTTCTGCCGGCAGGGCGGCAATTTTATTAACGGATATGTGCTGCTCATCTTCCTCCGACAAGTTTTTGCCCAGAAGGCCGTTTAAGCAGCCCTGCAAAAATACAATCAGGCCCTGGCCGCCGGCATCAACCACACCGGCTGCTTTTAAAGCGGGCAAAAGTTCCGGCGTGCGTGCCAGTTCTTTTTTGCCGCCGGCAATGGCTTCGGTTAAAATTTCGGTAAAGTCCTCACCGCGGCGCACCGCGTGGTAAGCCTCTTTGGCTATGCCGCGCGCCACCGTTAAAATGGTTCCTTCCACCGGTTTGGCAACACTGCGGTAAGCATATAAAATGCCAAACTGAAAGGCCTTGCCAAGCTCGTTGCCTGTAACGCGCGCTTTGCCTGCCAGCCCGCGCCCAATGCCGCGCAAAAGCTGCGAAAGTATTACGCCGCTGTTGCCGCGTGCGCCCATAATGGCACTTTTGGCAGCCGCAGCGCCAACCTCCGCCGCAGAATCCGTATCAAGCGGCAAAAGCGCACGGTGCACCGCTTCCATGGTACGCATCATATTCGTCCCGGTATCGCCGTCGGGCACCGGGAACACGTTTAATTCGTCAATCTGCCGGTAACCGGCGGCAAAAGCCGCATAAGCGCCCAGCAGCATGTTTTTTATATCGTGGCCATTAATTACAGCCGTCTGTGTTAAGTTCATCTTCACTCCTTGATTATGGCAGATAACCCTGCCTTTTTATTTTCCGGCCGCGCCGGATTTATTCTTTGGTACGTACAAAAAGCCCAATGCAGCCGGGTCCCAAATGGGTGGCCAAAACCGCGCCGATGCCCGTCATCAGTACCGGCACACCGGGATAACGCTTAGTCATTTCTTCGTAAAGATATTCGGCATCTTTTCCCGCGCCTTCATGGGCAATGCAAATTCTTTCAAGCTCTCCGTGCGAAGAAGAAATTTCAAGCATTGTGTTAAGCACCTTGCTGCGGGTGCGGCATTTAGCGGCTACAACAAGTTTGCCTTCCTTGTCCAATGTTATTACCGGGCGTATGCCCAAAAGGCTTCCGAGCAGTGCGCCAACAGCACCTATGCGCCCGCCCTTCTGCAAATATTCCAGCGTATTTACCGAAAAGCAGGTTTCCGTGCGTGCAATGGCGCCGTTAATAAACGCTTCCAGTTCATCCATACCGGCGCCTTCATCGGCCTTTTTCAAAATATCAAGCGCCAGTGCGCTGATGGGCGTTGCCGCCGTAAGGCTGTCGAAAATGCGGATATCGGCACCGGGAATTTCCTGCATTACCTGCCGCGCTGCCATGCATGCGGTATGGTAAGTTCCGCTTAAAACGCTGTCTACAAAAATACCTATAACTTTCTTTCCTTCTTCGGCAAGGCTCGTAAACAAATCCAAAAACTCGCCAACCGGCGGTTGGGAAGTTTTCGGCAGTTCGCCGCTTTCCTTCACCATTTTAAACATTTCTTCCGGCGTTTTTTCGCCGTCGCGCCATTCAACCGCTTTATGGCGGAAAATAAGCTGCAAAATATGGCAGCGTGCGTCATGCGCCAGCGGCGTTTCCGCGGCGGAAGCAATGCTGTCCAAAACTATATGGATGTCATTATTCAAAGTGCCATCCTCCTGTCTATATAATAATTCCGTTAAGATAAAGCTGACTCTATCATTTAATTTTACCATATAGACATAATTTTTTCCACCTGCAAAATAAAAAGGCCCCTGCCCAAAAGCAGGAGCCCGAATATCAGCCGTTAATTAAAAGTCGTTTTCCATGAATGCTTTGTCAACGCGTTTCATTTCGCGGGTTACGCAGCGGCCAAATTCTTCGCTTACCCAATCCCAGCGGCTGGTAAGGGTTTCGTCGATTTCTTTGTCCTCATAAATGCGGTGTTCATAGAACTTGCCGTTAACTGCGCTGTAAGCATAGGTTTTGCCGGTGATGTCAAGTTTCAGAATGCGTTCTGCGCTCGGGAATACCGGGTTGTCCTCGCAGGTATCAAGAACCATGCCGACAACAAGGTCTGCACCGGATGCTTTGGCAATGCGTACCATAGCGTCTTTGGAAGCGCCGTCTTTACCAATGTTTTCAGCTGCAATAGCATCGTTGGTAGCGTCATTTTCAAGCAGTTCGTATTCAGGATAATCGAACAGCTGAATAGCGCCGCTGATATAAATCTGGCCTGCGGTTTCGGAACCGGAGTTGTTAACCAGAGGAAGTACTACAACTTTAGCGGCTTCGGCTTTGCCCATAGCGGGAACAGCAAAACATACAGCCATCAGGGCTACCATTAACAGATTAAATAATTTTTTCATTCTCTTACCTCCCAAGATAAAATGGCTATGTAATAATTCTAACACAATTCAGATTAAAAAAACAGTATGCAGTAAAAAAATAATCGCATAAAAAGGCACAGCCCGTGCGTATTACAGGCTGCGCCACAAATTTTTTACATTTAATTATGCGTTTGCGGTTTCATTTTTGCTTCCGGCTTTGCTGCCGCACAAAGTTTTAAGCCCGTTGGTGGCAATTAAAAGTGCCAGAATAATAAGGGCAATGGCAACAACAAGCTGCAAACCGTCGGTAAGCATGCCAAACGGTGCGCCGGTAACGAGTTTATTGACAATGCCGTAAATGCTCATGGCAAGCGCGCTCATGGTTGCGGCAAACATAAAGCCCATCGGCACATAAAGCATCCAGCCCTGGCGGCCGGTAACTTTAAGGAATACCGAAAGCGAAATGAATACCAGCGCTGCGCACAGCTGGTTGGCTGCACCGAACAGCGGCCATACGTTCATATATCCGCCCAGGCAGAGCAGATAACCGAAGAACAGGGTGATAACGGTTGCAAAATATTTGTTGGTTAAAACTTTCTGCAGGCCGCTCATTTCTTCCGGTTTGCCGGAGGTGAAAAGTTCCTGGAAGCACATACGGCCGATACGCCCAACGGAATCGAGCGTGGTAAGAGCAAGTGCGGATACGCACATGGTAATTACGCAGGTGGCAACGTGCGCCGAAAGGCCGAACATGCCCATAAAGCCGCCAACGGCACCGGCAAAAATCTGGAACGGCGTGCCTTTGGGCATTACGCCGCCGGTTGCAGCAGCACCTACAACGATAAGCGAAACAACGGCAAGGATGGATTCAATAAGCATTGAACCGTAACCGATAAAGAGCATATCTTTTTCGTTGGAAACGGTTTTGGAAGAAGTGCCGGAAGATACCAGGCTGTGGAAGCCCGACACAGCGCCGCAGGCGATGGTGATGAAAAGTATCGGGAACAGCGGCTGGCCGTTTACAACAAAGCCGTTAAACGCCGGCAGTTCGATAGACGGGTTGGTGAAGATAACACCGATAACGCCGCTGGCAATCATGCCTAAAAGCAAAAATACGCTTAAATAATCGCGCGGCTCCATTAAAAGCCACATCGGCATTACTGCCGCCATAAACATATAAGCAAAAACTACATAAAGCCAGGTTGTTTTATCATAATACAACGGGTATTCAATGCCGGCCCACAGCATGGCTATCATCAAAACAATGGCAACTGCCAGTTTCGGGCCTTCTGCCAAAGGGCATTTCTTTAAAAAGTAGCCGAAGGCAATGGCAACAACAATGTACAGCATCGAAATGGAAGCCGCAGCAGCATTAGGCGTTGCAAGGCCGCCGTCTGCCTTAAAGCCGTTAAAGGTGCTGGCAACAATATCCGCAAAAGCGGCGGTTACAAGCAGGGTAAACAGCCACGAGAACAAAAGGAACATTTTTTTGCCGGTTTTGCCGATGTACTGTTCAATAAGCATGCCCATGGATTTGCCTTCGTTTTTAACGGAAGCGTACAGCGCGGTGAAATCCTGCACGGCACCGAAGAAAATGCCGCCAATCATCAGCCACAGCATTACCGGCGCCCAGCCGAACATAGCGGCAATAATCGGGCCGGTTACAGGGCCTGCGCCAGTGATGGACGAAAACTGATGCGCAAAAACCGTAAATTTGGAGGAGGGAACGTAGTCGTTGCCATCCTCATGCACATAAGCCGGTGTTCTTGCATTGGGATCTACGCCCCACAGTCTTACAAGCCAGCGGCCATAGATAAAATAGCCGCATGCACACACGACTAATGCGATACCTAACAACATTAATCCTGTCATGATACTTACCTCTTTCCCTTAAAATAAAATAATAATATAGCTTGAAATTTATCACCAAAATTCTTTTCTGTCAACAAAAACCGTAAATTTTTGTGAACTTTTGCAAATTAATCTTAAAAATGTAAAGAATATAATAAAAACAGTGAACTTAATCAGTGTTTGTACACTTATTTAAAACAGCAAAAAACGCCGGTGGAAAACGGCGTTTTTTAGTATTATTATTTTTCAGGCTTTCCAAAAGCATCACTGCCAGATAAGCTGCATAAGTTTTTTGTATTCGCTGCTTAAATGGCGGATGATAACATCAAACATAGTGTAAATCAAATCGCCGTCCGCTTCGCTGCCGGGCAGCAAAACGCAGCAGTCCAAAACAAGTGAGCCGTTATCGTCAAAATAATATTTAAACGACTTAAACCCTTTGTTAAGGCGGTTAAGTTCCTTTAAAAGCCCTGCTTCGTTGGCATCGTTTAAAACACGCGGCGCAACAAGCACACGCACCATGCCGTAAATACTGCTGTCTAAAATTACAATTGTCGGCAGCTGCTGCCCGTTAATTTCAATATTAGAACGGAAAACAACGCTGCTTAAATTATCACCGGCAATTTTGTCAACAGTAAAGCAGGTAATTTTTTTGTCATCAAGATACTTTTTAAAAGATTCCGCTTTTTTATTCATGCCTGACCTCCAAAATTATTTGTAATACCCGGAGGCATACAGCCCCTGGATATTAATTTTTGTTAAGCTTCTACAGCAACTTCATCAGCACCGGCGTTTGTTTCGGTAAATTCCTGATAATCAATCAGACCGTAACGGTTATGCAGCGATAATCCGTAGCCGTATGCCTGTTTCCAGTCCTCGTCAAGGTAACGCCCATGCTGCCAGCGCAGATGGTTCTCTGCCGTGAAGCGCTGGTCGTAAGCGTACCAGTAATCATCAAGGCTCAGCAGCCTGCCGTCAGTTTCAACGGTATCTGCATCTATGAAGTTAATATACATAGAAGGATAAGACTGGTAGATATGAACATTGGCATCGTCATCTTTTACAGGTACATTACCGTAAATGGTTGCCAAAGTGCCGCTATTTTCAAGCCATGCATTTTCTTCAATCATGATGTCATTAAAGTCCATCTTGTCATCAACCGTTGTAATATCGGCTTCTACTGCCCACAATTCCGTAAATACGGATTTATCGTTAGCGTCAATCTTATCAATTACCAGCGATTCAATCGGCCCGCTGCCGCTATTGGAATCGGTGTTGATAATCAGGTCACCGGCTGCCTCCTCATTCTGGGTAATATTCTGCCCGTGGATTCTGTCGCCGTTAAGCGTTACGCTGTCTTTGGCAAGTATGTTTTCAAGCTCTTGTTCAATAGCCTGCATGATAACATCTTTACCGTTAACAGTGTTGCTGTTAATTACGCCGTCAACTGCAGTAAACTCAATGGTTTCATCAGCATTTACATTACTGTTATTGTAAATATCTTCAGCAGCATTAAAGTTAACATTCCTGCCTGCATCAACAATAGCATTATTAATGATATCATTGCCTGCACCGAAGCTAACATCCGTACCTGCGTTTACAGCGCTTTCGTTATTTACATCATTACCTGCACCGAAGCTAACATCTGCCCCTGCACTTACAGTGCTTTCGTTATTTACATCATTGCCTGCACCGAAATTAACATCTGCGCCTGCATTTACAGCTTCTTCATTGTTAACATTATCTTCTGCCTTAAAGCTGATATCACCAGCAGAATTAAGAATGCCATAGTTATTAACATTGGCTTTGGTTGCCTTATCTCCCTTACCAGCAGTTACCGTCAGGCTGCCGTTAATCTTTGCAGGGTCTTTCTGTTCCGGGTTAACAATGTCTTCTGTAGTAATGTTAACACTGCCATCGCTGTTAGTAAGCTTAATATCGCCGCCCTGTTTATTAGTAAAGCCGCCCATATCGACGTTAAAGTCATCGTGGTTGCTTACCGTAAGCCCAAGGCTGCCGCCAACTGCCTGCAAATCAATATTTTTAATTATGTTGTACGGGTTATCAAGCTCAACATCGCCGCCAACTGCTGCAATACCTACATTAGCCGCAACAATGTTATTGCTCTTTCCAGCTGTAGTCTGAACTATATCACCAGTATTGGAGTGCAGCTGCAGCGTGCCGTTATCACTTGCAGTGTCATTATATGTTGCGTTAACGTGCAGCTTACCGCTGATGATGATATCATCTTCTGCATGCAGAGTTACATCGCCCTTAGCATCGATAGAGCCTGTTACGCTTTCATCCTCGGTTGTAGCAGCATCATTTTCACGCCCAAGCATAATCGTGCCTTCGCTTTCAACCGTTACGCCGCCGTTTTTCTGGTCCATTATGCCAAGAATCAGCGTGCCGTCCTGTTTGGCTTCAATGTAGATTGTATCCTGAACATCAGTATTAACAACCGCGCCGCTGTTCTTAATGCGCAGGCCTTCATCACTTGTACCGATACCGTCTTCAGAAGTAAGGTTAATTGTACCACTGGCGTTGATATAACCGATGTCGTCCGCCTTGCTTACAATATTGCCGTTAGCGGTAACATCAACATTAGTGCCCGCTACGCTGCCCAGCGTAAAGTCAACAATTTCATCAGGATTTTCAAGAACCTGCTGCAATTTAATGTTGCCTGCTGCGTTAGCGCTGATGTAACTATTGTTACTGTTAAGCGTTACCTGCATTGCCTGCAAGGTTTTATCAACATCATTTTTATCAATATATCCAATGTCGCCGCTACCGCCTTCAAGAATAATCTTGTTGCCGGTTACTTTGTTAACGTTAATGCCTTCCTGGCCGCTCAGGCGCAGGTCGTTAGCCGCAAATTCATCGGCGTTAAGTACGGAATCTTTCGCCAACAGGTAAATGTGTTTAGCAACCGGTGTGCCACCACTGCTGTTTTCTACTGTAACGGTACCATTATCACCGTTAAGTTTAACGCTTACCGGCGTGGTGCGTTTAATGGTAATTTCATCTTTGCCCCAGGTTACATCGCCGGCCCTTGCCGAAGCAAGTTTTTCAAGCTGTTCTTTTTCGGCATCAGTTAAAGTATCTTTGGCAAACATTGCGCTTAAATCACCAGTTTTAATAACTGTTTCACCGGTATCTACAACGCCAAGGTTGCCGGTATCGGAGATAAACGTAATGTTGTTGCCCGTTACGTTAGCAGTTTTAACATCGCTTACACTGCCTGCATTGGGGTTAATAACAGTATCCTGCACCGCATACATTAACTGTTGCTGCGTCCAGCCGTAATTATCAGCTTCTGCGTTGCCGATAGCTTCGTAGTTAGTAAGCCAGTCTTCTGCCTTCGTGTTACCTGCAAAACCGCTGTTGGCAATAAAGTCAGCTTTTTGCTGCTCATAATCAGCATTGGCCTGTTCATAAGCGTCATAAGCATTGTTGTATTCTTCAAGCGCAGTTTTGTAAGCTGCTTCGCTGCCTTCCTTCTTATCGTTAAGGTCAGCAATAGTCTCATTCAAAGCACCTTGTGCAGTATTCAGCTCATCACGCGCCTCCTGCACGGTTGCATTGGCGCCTTTCATCTGCTTAACAAATTCCTTGCCTGTTTCAACAAGTTTTACACCCTGTTCCTGCGCCAGTTCAAAGCTTACAGTACCTTCTTCGTCCATGAACATGCTGCCATTTTTAGCTGCGTTCTCAAGGTTGGTCAACTGGTTAACTTTATTGTTCTGCGTCTTTTCTACAGTATCTGCGCCAAGCAGACCGAGTTTAGTCCATTCTTCAATGCGGCTATCATCTTTGTTGTCGTTGCTGTTATTAACAATCGCATCTACAAAGCCTGCGCCATCGCCAGTAACTTCAAGCACAACATTGCCGTCTTCGGCAACAATCTCGCCAAGGTACATATTGCCGTTAACTTCGGTAAGGTAAACACTGCCCGCCGCATTAGCATTAATTGCGCCGTGGTTTTTATCACTATCTGCAACATAGCTTACATCGCCGTCAATAAGCAGTCTACCATTTTCTTCACTGCTGCCAATGTTGCCACCGTAGGATTGCAGTGTAATGCCATCACCTTTTACAGCATAACCGTTTGTACCAATATTACCGTTCAGCAAGCTGCCTTCGGCAGTGATGGTTACATTACCGGCACCGGTGCTTACGTTGTCAATATAAACATCCTTATATTCATTAGCTGCCACAGCCTGAATGTTAATATTGCCGGTTGTAGTTGTTGCTTTAAGGTGCAACGGATTGCCAAGTTCTTCTCCATCTAATCCAAGCGTATCGGTTCCATTTAATTTAGACGGATTAGCTTCATTCTTAACTATTACATCAATGCCAGTCTGAGCATTAAAGGTTGCATCATCGGATATTACCGTTGCATCGCCTTCGTGATAAATCTTACCCGCAGTACTTTCAATCTTAACAGTACCCATATGGATATCGCCGCCGAGCAGGATATCGCTGTTGCTGGTGATTTTGCCTGTACTGGTTTCATTACCTACAAACTCAATGCCAATAGAGTTGTCAGCCTTTAAGCCGAAGTTATAGGCGGTAATCATGCCGCTGGTTTCTTTCCATTCCGTTGTAACAGTTTTGCCCCATAATCCAAACAGGCCTTTTTTCTTGGTAGTGGTAACAGGTTCAGAAACCTCAACTTCATAAACGTAAGTACCGTCCTCATTTTTCAGATAATATGGTCTATCATTAGGTACAATAGTTAAAATATCATTATTATTTTCGTCTTTTGTCAAATAAAGTTTATTACCATCTTTATCAACACCCTGTTTGGGTTTACCCTGACGCTGGAAAGTAATCTGATAAATATTATTGTTAGTAGTGTTATTTTTCTCAGAACTTGTGCCTACATCAATATATTTATATCCATTTTCTCCTGTATCAATTTGGCCTTTAGCAATCATTGAAGACTCAGTATCCATCAAACCGCTGATGTTTATCTGCTCGCCGTCCTGCATACTGTCTTTTTCAACCTGGCTCAGCTGACCTATCTTTTGTTCCCAGCTATCCTTGTCAAGGCCGAACCAACTGGTATCGGTAACACTTTTATAACTGGTAATTACGCGGCTTGCTTCACCATTACTCCAGTTGTAATACAAACCTGTAGTAGGCTGATACTTCATTCCATCAACACCAACATTATGATAAGTTGCTCCTGCAATCTTATCATCTCCACTCGGAATATTATTAGTATAAACGTTAGTAACAGTTTGTCCGGAACTGGTATCGTTAATTTCAATATAGCCGTTAACTGTTTCTGCATTAATGCTGCCAAGCTTAAAGGTAAAGTTATTTGTCGTTTCATCACCTACAGTACCGTTAATAATGTAGTTAGAACCGCCATCAAGCACAATCAGTTTGCCGCCGTCCTTCTGAGAGTTTGTATTGGCAATGGCACCGGTCAGGTAAATGCGCCCGCCGCCTGCCTGCTCAATATCCTCAGTAAAGATTTCGTTGGTTTCGGGGTTATACCATGCTTTGATGTTGTAAACAAACTTACCATTTTCATAAACTGCGCCGCTTTCGCCAAGCGTAACCAGATAGTCATCAGTCATATATTTGCTGTAATCAGTGGTTATTTCACCTTCAGGTTTCTGGTAGCTGTTAATAAGGTTCTTTAAAATATCTCCTTTACCTTCAATTTTCTTATCAGAATTAATATTCAGCTTATAGCTTTCATAACCGCTCTGGATTTTACCGTTTACATTAATGCTTGCAGCATTGATGTAAATAGCGCCGCCTGCCGAAATACCGGGTTCACTATTATTAAGATTGCCGGTAAGTCTAAGGGCGTATTCTTCAGCTTTTTCCGGTGTTAAGAGAAGTTTAGTATTGCCTTGAGCATCTTTAAGAATATTGCCTTCATCATCGCGGGCAGGCACGGTTGCCAAAAATGCTTCCAAATCTTCCGGAGTTTCAAAAGCAGTGTAATATTTACCATTCTCTGTTTTATTGCCAAGCTTATCAATTAAAGCTTGCTGAATAGCACTGATAGTATCATCATTAACTGCATTTTGCGGGTCACCGCTGATATTTTTAATATCATCGCTGTAACCCTGTGTTACAGAACCGCCTGCACTAAGGTTAATGGTTCGTCCGGTAATGCTGCCGCCTTCCTCAAGTACATTTCCGGCACTGTCGGTTACTTCACCGGCAACATAAATGCTGTTATGAGCATTCTTAATCGTAATATTACCGAACGGATTGGAAACATTGCCATAAATACCAATATCAGGTGTGTAGATATTAGAATTAGCAGCTGTTGTTATGGTTGTATTTTGAATAGTTATCTGCCCATTATTGCCTGCGCTATCGCCGGGTTCAGATGTAATATCAATTTTATCATGTTTGTCAACCGCAACATTATTATGCAATACTTTGCCGCCGTCACTGTCAATAACAACGTCATTAACATGCAGGAAGAAATCGGTATTGTTTGTAATTGTTACACTCGGTTTACCATGGGCAATAATTTCACCGGTACCCTCACCATTTAACGTATCCGCACTAATATTAACATTACCGCCGGATACCATTAAACTATCAAGTTCAATGGTCGGAACAGTACTTGCGCCTTCTGCCACAACAAAGACCTGTTTACCATTTTGCTCAACGATAGAACCAATACCCAATGCTCTTAATTCGTTTTGAATACGGTTCATTTCAGCTGAATAAGCCGCACTGACATCAGTACCGGTATAATCCTGCATCATAGCGGCAAGTTCATCATACCTTGTTAACAAACCTGCTGCATAATCTGCCATGCCAACACCGGCAATTCCGGCACTTTCACCCAACCAGCCCGAAGCTTCAACAGTAATGTAATTACCTGCCTTATCTTTAAAAATAGCTGCATTAACATTGTCTGCACTTACCCCATCGCTTAATGCATCATTATAATTTTGCTGAGCATTTTTCAAAGCAGTTAATTTGTCATCATACTCGCCATCGGCTTTAATAGCATCAATCGCAGCTTGTTTTTCAGCTAGATCCTTAAGCATTTCATCATCTACCTTGTAATTATCACGTAATTTTTCTTTCTCTTTACGTGATAAATCAAGATTTTCCTTCAATTCATCAGCAGCCTTTACTTGCTCTGAAAGGTTATTAATAGTATCAGTATGCTCTTTGTATTTCTCAATATTCTCCTTTCCATAAAGCAGGTCTGTTCCTAATGCCAAGCCAGCTTCAAATGCGTCTTTAGTAATAACAGTATTAGGATGATCTGTTACATATTGAGCATAAGCATTATTAACAAATTCGTCTCTGGCATTTCCAGCTGCGTGTAAATCTCCATCTAACTTATTGTAATTTTCTAATGCCGCCAAATATTTTCCGTTAACTATATCATACTCATCATCAAGCTGCTCATAAACAATGCTGTTATTCTGATATTTTTCTTCAAGAGCATTGAGTTCTTCTGTTTTCTCATCTAGTCCAGTTTCCTCAACAAATTTGTCATATTCAGCCTGCGCTTTATCTACTGCTTCTTCAAAAGGTTTAAGACTGCCGTTAGCCAAAGTTTCGCCATAACTATTGATAGCACCGTCAAGATTTTCCTTGCCGTTTTCAGCATAATCAATGGTAATATCCAGCTCGTGATTTTTGCCTGCTTCGAGCGTGCCGTCAACGGTAACGGTGGTGGTAATTTTTGCGTCACCGCCGCTTAAAGTGCCGTCGCTGGTGGAAGCAATAGAGCCGGTGCCGGTTTCGCCGCCGTCAACCCAGCGCCAAGTTTTGCTTTCTTTGGCAATGGTGGTATCGCCCGCGCCTGCCGCCGCGTTGATGTTGCGCAAGCTCTTAACGCTGCTGCCTTCTTCAAAATCAATGCTGCTGTATTGCTCCATAGTACCGCTGATGTAAGGATCGGTTACCAGCGGAGCTGCCGTTTTGTTATAGGCATTGCTGCGCAGGGTAAGGTTCATTACACTGCTGTCGCCCGCGTCAAAGTTAGCGTCGTAGTTGCTGTCTACCATGCCGCCAACGGTGATGGCATTAGTTCTGATGATATCATTTTCCAGTTTCGTTCCGGCTGCGCCGATAACGCCGCCCTGGGTATCGGCAGTTACAATATCGGTAAAGTTGGTACGGTCAGCCGCCGTCAGGTTAATATCGGCATTGTCGGTATCTGTACCAACCGTTGTAATGGAAGAACCGGTATCAACATCAATAGTATTGGTAAATTTGATGTCATTATCACTATAAGCATAAGTACCTGCAATCAGGCCTGCCGATTTAATAGTAACGGCTTTATCAACGCCATTTACGCTGTTTTCATCACCGGCATCCGTAAAATCTGTAGTCAATGCGTTAATATCTACCAAACCACCGGCTTTAAGTTCTGTTTTTTCATCAAGGCTTACATCTGCCTTTAATTCCATAACATCTTTTGCGTAAACATCAGCACCCTGCACGCCGCCATAGCCGCTGCCGGTTACATCCGCGTTATAAACGATGTTGTTGCGTGCTGTAATATCCTGATCGCCGCCGGTAGTTACTTTCGCACCGGTAAAGGTTACACCTGTATCATTTTTAATCTCGTTCTTTGATTCAACGCCGCTGTAACCTGCAACAGATGCTTTAACTGCGTCAGCTATAATATCGATATCGTTTTCGTGTACAGCTTCAACCTTCATATCACCTGCAACATTCCATGTGCCGGTAATATTAACTTTAGTTTCACTGTCAACATTATTTGCAGCTTGCGCAGCTATGGGGCTCATATCAATCATTCCGCCGCCGCTGCCGTCAGAATTAATGGCAGTATCTGCTTTGCTGTGCGCTTCAACATCCATGTCTTTAATTTTGCTTGCATCGCTGCTGCCAACATTTACATTGGTTTTAAGTGCAGTATTTACTTCTGCCAGATTGGTACCGGTTGCAAAAAAAGCACCAACTGCCAGCCCATACGCATTGGCGGACTGAGTTGCAGTATTATCTGCCTTAATGTTAAGATCAACATTTTCTTTTTCTTCTTTTGCTTTAAAAGCAGTGTTATCTGCAATATCTACTTTTACATCACTGGTAATGTTTACTTCAGCGGCATTAGCCTGACCAGCACCGCCAATAGCAACGCCGATAGCTTCCATTTCAACATTCTGCGCTGCATCGGCTTCAGCACTGATATTAATACCTTCATTTTCATAACTGCCTGCAGCCAGAGTATTATACTCGTCAACATTAACTTCGGTATCCATATCAATGTTTGCTTCGGCATAGGTTACACTTGCCGCCGCAATTAAGCTGCCTGTATCGGCGGTTGCCGAAACATTTACCACCGGAGCATTAAACGCATTAATGTTAAGCGCTTCGCCCGCAGTTAAAGTGTTAAATTCATCAAGATTTACTTTTACGCTGCCTTTTTCTTCCGCAACAGCGCCAAGACCTGCACCGGCGCCTAATAAACCGCCGTTGCCTACAATGGCATTAATATTAAGCGAAGCATATTTATTGCCCGCTGCATCAGTAGTTTTACCTTCAGAATCTTTTGCCTGGCGTTCTGCTTTAATATCAATGTCTGCATCAGAGTTTATTTCAGTATTAGAAATGTTTACAGCCGTCTGCGATTCATTAGTGCCTTCGGCAACAATTGCACCTGCAGATACAACACCGGCACCTATGCCGATTGCATCTACATCAGTACGTCCTGCATCCTCTGCCAGAATGTTAATGCTGCCGCCATTGATTGTAGTATCGGAGCTGATGATTACGCCGCTTTCGCCTTTACTGGTAGCTCCGCCATAAGCAGCATTAACGCCCAAGATACTTACCGTACCCTGATATACATCAAGATTGCTGCTGCCGTTAATAACACTTGCCAGTTCAACAGCATTCGCTGCCGTTATTTCGGCGTCGGTAATATTTACGCCTACATTGCGGTGTACGTTAAGGATACCGACACCTGCGTTAACAGCTGCCCCTGCTGCAACACTGGCACTGCCAAGCGTCATGGTAATATTATCGGTTTCGGTTGCTTTGGCAGTTACATTGTTATCTGCTTTGATATTGCTGTTTGTAATATTTACGGTAATCTGTGAATCTTTACCGCCACCAAACTCAGCATCTACATGCGGAGTTGCTTTGCCGGAATCAATTTCAGCAGTTTTTAATGCGCTTTCTGCACCTTCCAATAACTTATTCGCATCTTTGTTATTTTCGCCGTACACTTTATTTGCGTCAGCAATTTTATCAGCTGCTTTTGAATTTGAATTTTCATCATTTTTAACAGCCTGCCCAACATTGGTGATGGCTATGTTGGCACCTGCCGCAGCTCCGCCTGCCGCATAGTTAGTAGCAAGCTGCTTAATATTGCGGGTTTCTTTTGCAGTTAAGGTTACATCTTTAGCTGCTTCAAGCGTGCTGCCGTTAACATTGGTCTGTACAGTGCTGTCGATAGTATTAACGGTTACACCTGCACCTACGCCGCCGGCACCTGCTGCATTCGAACCCATATAAGTATCAACATTAATTTCGTTCTCCGCCGTGCCGCTGATGCTGCCGCCGGTGGAAGTAATGCCAACATCTTCAATATTAGTTTTAACAGTGCTGTTAAGGTTGTTGATGGAAGTTGCACCTGCAACACCGCCAAACACACCAACACCGTTGGCAGAAATTACCGGTTTTACAACTGCCGTATTAGTTGCTGCAATAGTTACATCACCGCTTGCAGTAATGGTATCTTCTTCTGCATTATTGCCTTTAACGGTTACTTCAGTTATAGAGTTATCTTTTAAAACGCCTACGGCAAGACCTGCGCCAACGCCAAGCCCTGCACCGCCAAGACTGACATTACCGGCGTTAACGATACCGGTATGATTTGCTTTAATGCTTACGGTATTGGCATTAACCTTGCTGTTATTAAGCATGGCTTTGGTAGTGTTGTTAAGTTCTGTAACGGTTACAACACCGGCAACACCGCCGCCGATACCTGCAACACCTGCACCAACACCAAGACTGGATACGCCCTGTGCGGAATCGGCGTCAAGCTCAAAAGTATCAGCTTTAATATCGCTTTTAGCAACAGATGCATTAACTTCGCGGCTGATAGTATTGGTATCGCTGGCAAGGCCCACGCCTGCACCAATACCGCCAACCGCAGCACTGCCAACAAAACCGGACATGTTGCTGTAATCGCCTGCGTTAACGAATACGTTACCTGCATTATCAACATTATTAACATTGGTGTTAGTAATGCCTGCACTGGTTGCGCCGTCAATCATATTTACATTAACAGTACCTGTAACGCCTGCGCCTTCACCTGCTACACCGGCAGTAATCAGGAAAGATTTTAAATCGCGCGTAGAAGAAGCATCGACAATCAAGCCGCTGCGGGTTTCGCCTTCTTCTTTGCGTTCTATATGCTTGCCAATAGCAACCGTGCTGTCATCAATCAATGCATTATTGATAGTATTTTTATTAATATTGGTATCAGTTTTTAAACCTGCGCCATTACCCAGTGCGGTAACATTAGTTTCTTTATCTTCATTACCAACAGTTTCTTCGCCAACGGTTGCGCTGGTTGTACCGGCAATCTGGTTAACGCTGACAGATACGCCTACACCTGCACCGATACCACCAACAGCCAGTTGTCCGGCATAGTTGGCAATCTGTTCATCGCTGGTTGCTACAACGCCTACGCTGCCATCAGCAACAATGGTTGCACCACTGCCGATATGCGCGGTTACATCGTTTTCTATCATGTTAACTGCTACGCTGCCGCTGATACCGGCACCTTGACCTGCAATACCGCCGCCAACACCAATATTTTCGATGCGCGGAGTTGCGTTGGCTTTGACAGTAAGGTTATTAACTTTCATTGTGCCGCCATTTACCGCAGCATTGGTCTGCTGGATTATACGGTTAACGGCAATGCCTGCACCAACGCCTGCACCCTGACTTGCCGCAGCTACGGTCGAAGCAGAGCTGGTAATTTCGCTGTCGTTCTGTGCGTCAACGGTTACGTTAGCTTTTTTGCTGCCGGTTTCGTCTTTATCAACGCTGGTATTATTCATTTCTGCGCCGGTGGTTTTGTTTATCAGCGTGGTTGCCGATGCGCCCTGTACCGCTGCATTAGCTGCGCCGCCAACACCTACTGCCACATTGATTACACGTGCTTCGTCTTCGGCTTTAACTTCAACCGTGCTGCCTGCATCGTCAGTATTAATAGTGCTGTTATTAATTTCAGCCGTTACGTGCTGTTCGGCTTTCTCTTTATCATCAGAAACACCGCCGATTTCCGTATAGGCAACGCCTGCACCAACTGCTGCCTTACCGGCGATATTAACCGTACCGATAACCGAAAGAATATCCGTATCATCGGAAGCATGTGCTATTATTTCTTTAGCATTATTAATTTTTGCGCCATCCATAACAGCACCGGCAGTGCCTTTGGTTTGCGTTACCACAACCGTACCGCTTACAGATGCCGTGCCGCCTGCCGAAACGCCTGCGCCAATGTTATAGCTGTCGCTGGTGTTGTTTGCTTCAGCAGTTACGCTTGTTTCTTCATTTGCAGTTCGTTCATCAAATTCCGTAGTGCTGATATTAACTTTAGTAGTATTATCAAGCCCAACGTAGCTGAGCGTTGCACCTACCGCAGCTTTGCCTGCGCCGCTGATTTGACCGCCTACGGAAACAATCTGCGCCGCATTGGCTGCGGTTGCCGTGGTGCTTTGCGCTTTAACAACGGAGTTTTTAATATTTACCTTAGCAGTGTTATCAACGTCGTTCCAGCTTACGCTGCCCACGCCGCTGCCTTTAGCAGACGCACCAATGCCGCCCGCAACGGTAACAATGTTGCTGCTCGAGTCCGCATAGGCTTTTAAGGTTTCGGTTGTAATATTGGCATATTCAATATCCGCCGCATAGTTGTTTTGAATATCGGTAATGGCAACTGCCGCACCGCCCGAGCCTTTGCCGGTTGTGGCTGCCACGCCGCCTGCAACGGTAATAATACTGCTGCCGCTATCTTTATTTATATTGATGCTTTCATTTTCACCAAGTTGATTGGCAGCATCGCTCATATCAATACCCTTAATGTTTTCGCTTTCGCTGCCAGCAATTTCTTTGCTGCCGGTAATATCAAAATCGCTGCCCATACGTTTGGCAATTTCTTCCTTACCGTCAGCAAGCCGATCAAGAGCCTGTTCATAAATGCTGTTTTCCGCAATGGCTACATCCTGTGCAATTACATCAACGCTTCCGCCATCAACTGTAGTAATTTCAACTTTATCATCACTGCCGTTGCCTTCAATAAAAGCATTAGTAGTATTATGCACTTCATTGTAAACGCCAGCGCCTTCAACTACTGCGCTAGCACCATCACTGCCGGAAGGAACAGTTGCGCCTGCCGCAATGCCAACGGTAATATTTTTAAGCGCGTTCATTGCGTCTACATCAACATTGCCAACATCGGTATAGCTGCCGCCTTTAATGCCTGCACTAATGTTATTATTAAGTTGAGCTACGGCAACTGTCGCCCCTACGCCAACCTTTTGCTGCCCGGCGCTTAAAGTACCGCCGCCGGTATTTTCAATATCGCGTGCATAAGCAGCAACATTAATATCATTTGCATTAGTTACAGTATTATTTTCCAACAGCGCTTCTACATCATGGTCTATCAAGTTAACTGAAACCGCCGCATTACCGCTGACACCACTGGTACCATCAGCTTTAACAACTGCCAGTCCAAGGCCAAGTGCCAGCTGCTCGCCGCCGCTTAAAGCCATAGTGTCTATCTTGCCTGCATTACTGATAGTGCTGTTTTTAATAGTTGCTTTAACAGCGTTATCAATATCATTAACGCCAGCTGCTCCGGAAAAACCAACAGATGTATTATCGGCTGAACCGCCTTTTTTCCACTGCAATGCTGCCGCGCCACTGTATGCACCGGCATAAAGGGTATCGCGTGCCGTTACGCTGATATCGCCATTTACATTGCTTGTAGGCTGCATAGTAATATTAACATTATCAACAACGGCTTCAGTTGCATTATCAAGCGAATTTAAAGATACGCTGCCGCTGCCAGCAATGCTGAACGAAGGCATAAAGCCGCCTTTACCGCTGGTACTGCCTACAAGCTTAATACCACCGCCTGTACCATGGCTTGAAGAACCCTTATTAAACATTTCATTAGCTTTGCCGGAGTCTGAACCGAAAATTTGACCGGTTTTTTCATCAAGTTTGTTGAAAACCTTATTTTCTACATTGGAAAATTTACCTTTTAATTTTCCAAAGAAACTTTCTTTTCCGGTATCATCATTTTTATTAGCTGAAGCTGCTGCGCTTACGCTTTGAATACTGCCATCAGTTGCAGCATCTACGTTAAAGCCATAAGTACTGATGCTGCCTGTAGTATCAGTAGAAGCAGTAGCAGTATATGTATTATTTAATTCACCATCCAATTCAGCCACTTTACTATTATCAACTGCAATATTTCCATTATCATCTTTGGATGAATACAGATTTTTAATCTGTCCGGCCACATCGGCAACACCGGCAATATTTTTAACAGCAAAATCGGTATAAGCAAGCCCTACGCCCACAGCGCCGCTGCCGGTGCCAAAGTTAAGCCCTGCCGCTACATTAACAATATTGCTGTTATTATGCCCGGTAATGCTGATATTGCCTTCGGTATATTTTTTAGTTTCTTTATCAGTACCGGTTTCTTCATCTTTAACTGTTTCAGTATATTCATTTTGCTTTGCCGTTAATCTTGCTCCGTCATCAACAACAGCTAAAATATCGCTGCTGCCGTTAACAAAGCTAAGCATACCGTTTAAAACAATGCCGCCGCTCTGCGTTTCTCCGCTCGGGCCAACACCTGCACTGCCTGCTACGGACACATGGTCAATTACGTTGCTGCCGGCTATATTAATATTGCCGCCTGTAATGCTTGCGCCGTTATTTACAGCAACAACCGTATCAGTATTAAAATCGGAATAATTTACAGTTGCACCAATGCTGGCAGTTGTACCACCGCCGGAATTTGTTATAGGCACAGCATTAAGCCCGCCAAGAGTTACATCCTTCATAAAGCTTTCGGCATTAATATTTACATCACGGTCACTTGCAATGCCTGTATTACTGCCTATTTCTACTTTGCTTACAGTGTCAACATTATTAACAATAACAGTACCGGCACCGTTAATTGCCGAAGGAATATGCCCACCAACTGTGCTTTGGTTTCCACTGCTGCCCTTGGAAGCACTGGAAGCTGCAAAATTACCATAACTGTTAGGGTCAATAAAAGCAAGCGCACTCGAAAGCAAATCGCTGGCGCCCTGAATGGAGGCCTTAGTTGCATCTGCTACTTCGCTGCCGCTGGTGCTGTCAAGCATAGTATTTAAATTATTTAACGCATTTAAAATGCTATAACCGGCTGTTGCCGCTTCACCAATGGACAACACACCACTATCGCTGGTAGCAAGCGTTTCATTAGCAGTTGCAAAAGCGCTTTCCCAAGTTGAAATTTGTGTTTGAAGGTCATTTAAAAATTTATCAAAATCTGTTTTAATTGCACCATCAAGGCTTGCAGTAGCTGTTTCTATCTGATTATACGCATCTTTAACATCCTGAATCATATTTTGAATACGGTTATATTCAAAACTCACGGAAGCGTTAACATCAACACCAGTTTTACCGCTTAACGCAGGCTCAGTACTTGCTGCATCGCGGTCTGCCACTACAACAGAGGAGCTGTTATCCATATTATTTACAAGCACGGCTGCATTAAGAGTTGCCCCTGCCGGATAAGCATCGTTATAAGAATACGTTGTCCCCGTTGCAGCAATATGCGCATCTTCAATCAAAGTTTCCGCATTAACACCGAGCATACCGTTTTGAGCAGTAAGGCTACCGTTTTTGCCAATATTTACACCGCTTTTATGTTCTTGCCCGCTGTAAGTTACGGTTGCACCGGCTTTTAAAATTTCACTAAGCTGAAGCTGAGTTTTAATATCGTCACTTCCACCTGCTTCAAAACCCAGTTTAGTTTTAAGGCCGTTAATAAAATTTTTAACTTCTGTAATTTTGCCTTCGGCATTAGTTGTAACAACCTGCGTTGCAGCAGAAATATATTTATTGCTGCCTAATTTTGTTTCGGCATTAACATTATCAGAAACAATGGTATTATCGGCCGCAACATTTAAGTTGCTGCCTGCCGTTAAATCAGTATTTATATTTACATTTGCATTACTGTTAAAATCCGTTACGTTAACAGCAACAGTTATAGCCGAAGCCTCCGGTGCTTTAATAGATGTACTGGAGGTAAAATCGCTGTCTGCTTTGGCGTTTACGCTTAAATCATTACCTGCGCTTACTTCATTACCGGTACCTTTAATATCTACAGATGCACTGTTTTCAGCACCTGCAACAGTTACACCAACAACAAACTGGTTGGCCATCTTACCCTTCAAACTCATTTTGTTATCGGCTTCAACCTTCATATCGGCATCGGCATCAATGCTAATATCTTCGCCTGCTTTAATGTTGCCTTCAACAGTAACATTGGCCTTATTGTCAACACCTGTATATACAACCGCTGTTGCCGGAACATTAGCACCCGTTAATCCACCGGCAGCTTTAAATTTTAAGCCTGTAGTGGAAGCAGCAGAAGCAGCAAGAGTTTCTGCCTTAGCATCAATATCAACGCTGCCATTTTCACTTTCAACATTTGCGCCGGAAGCTACATTAACATTGGCTTCAGTATCTAAAACAGAATATGCCACATCGCCAGTAAGCGGAGTTCCAGAGCTTATACCAACACTTAAAGCTTTCGCAAAACCGCCAGTATTATCAACATAACGGTTAACAGCTTCTGCCTTAATATTTACATCGTCAACAGCTTTTACCGTACCACCGATATTAACATCTGCTTTTACGGTTGCCAGCTGTGCAACATCATTATTATTAGCTTTGTAGTCATTTAACGTTTCATCAAAATCTGCATTGCTGTTAATTGCAGTTGCATTAATATCAGCTTTGCCTGTTGCATTAACTTCACCATAAATATCTACAGAAGCAGCAAATTCCTGTTCTGTAAAAGTATTTTCTACCGATTCAGCTGTAGTGCCAAGTGTTGTTCCACCAATAACCGGCAATTTTTCTATTTCATTTTTATCATTAGAAGCATCAACATACGCCTCAAGTACAATATCGCCGCTGCCGGTTTTGGTTGCGGTTAAATTTGTAATGCCTGAATTAACTGCAACATCATTTCCTGATTCATCTTTGTAATTAATATTTACAATATTGCCGAATTCAGTAATGCCAGTTTTAATGTATGCGTTTTCTGCTGCTATTTCACCGGCAGCAACATTATCGACAGCAGAATCATCAACGTTTTTGCCTACGCCAATTTTAGCCGCACGCATTCTCACTTCATTAACAGCGTTTACTTTACCCAGTACGGTAATGGTGCCGCTGCTGTTGAGAGGTATTGCCTGCCATGAAGCAGCGTCTGTTGTAATATTAGTAATGTGGGCAATATTTTCTGCCGCAGTATTAACATCAGCATCACTTACAACTCGCTGCATATTTTCCATAAAATCCTGCGTCGGCGTCATAACGTACAGCGAACCTGTATTAATAACGCCGGATTTGCCGACTGCCATGCCTTCCTTACTCAGGAAGAACAAATTACCACCAATTTGACTGTTTTGAATAGCATTAACTGTACCGTTAATATCAATACGGCTGTTAACAAAGTTAACAAGGTTAGCTGCATCAGCTCCGCTTGCACCCTTAGTATTAAAGTACATATTAGCAATATTGTTAGCATCCAACTGAAAATCCTTAAAAACATTCACAGCCGAATTGCTGACAACTTTATCTGCCCAAATATTGGTAACATTGCCATTCACTTCAATACTGCCGTTATTATTAACTTTATTTATACTCTGTGCAAAGCCCACTATTGGCTGCATAATAAACCCTACCGCCGTTACGGCAGAAATAATTTTCTGGCTTAACGTATATTTACTTTTGCTGCGCTGAAACTTTCTCGAGATACTCATAAGCCCGTCCCCCTGTTAAAACTGACCGTTAAGCATAAAATGTATGCGGGTTTTATCTACTTCATCTCCGTTAATATCACGCATCAGCGGTATGCCGAGCGTTAAACTTGTATATATTTTGCGGTCGATTGTGCTTTTAATGCCTATGCCGGTACCTGCCAGCACATGGTCGTCAAAAGCGCTGTCGCCGTAAACTGCACCATAGTCAAAAAAGCAAAAGGCCGATGTTGTTTTGGCTTTGTCAAGCGGTACGCTGTATTCCAGACTAGCGCTGTAACCGCTGTCGCCGCCAAGATAGCTTTCTTCATATCCGCGTACGCTGTACATGCCACATGCCGCCGATATAAAACTGTTCGGCACTTGTAAGGTAATCGTCCGGGCTCCACTGCGCATCAAGCCTTGCGCTTAACATCTGCCCGGCCCTGTAAGCCTTTTGCCAGAAGCCGTTAAAAAAATACTTTGAAAAGTTTTCGTTTTCACCGGCGATATCTTCGCTGTCGCCGATACGGAAGTTATGCTTTTGGTAAATGATGCTGCTTGCACCGTAGTTAGTCATGCTGAAGCCTGCGGTATAAGATTTTACAGTATCATCAACCCAGTGTATGCCCAAAAAGTCGGTTTGCGAATTTTGGTAGCCGTAATCCAAAGTTGCTTCCGTACGCAGGGTATCCGTAACCACCAGCGGCTGAATAAGCGAAACTCCATATGCGTTGGAATGGCCTTTAATGTCCAAATCTTCCAGTTCGCCATCCGTAATTTTTACGCTGTTGGTGCTGTAAGTAAGGCCCAGTTTGGTTCCGCTGCGACCTAACGGCACTGTGTACATGGCGCTGAACGATTTTGTACCGTCGCTGCGCATGCCGCTCATTGTCAGCATATCGCGGCTGCCTGTTAAGCTGCGGTCGGTCCAGAACAGGCCTTCTCGCCATTCGCCGCTCGATTCGCTGCCGGCGTTGTCGACATATACATTTATATAATTTTTCTGCGGCTCGTAAGCCGATATTACATAGTCCGTAGTTCCGGGTTCTGCGCCTGCGTGCATGGTAATGCGCAGCTGCACATCATTGGTAGCATTAAAACGCAGAAGGTCATCGTTCAACTCGTTGATATTGCTTATGCTGCCGCGGTCAAGCCCAATGCGCCCGGCAATATAACCGTCATTTGTGCTTTCATTGCCGCTAATATGCACGTTGCCGGTTTTGCCCTCAATAATTTTAATTTCCACCACGCCGTTTTTAATGGTTTGCGGCGGCAGATAAGCCCGGCAGGTTAAATAACCTTTTTCGCTGTACAATTCGTTAATGCTGTTTACAATGTCATACAGGCTTTGCAGTGTAACTTCCTGCCCAATATATTTGCCGGTAATTTCTTTAATTTCCGTTTCGGCAAGTACTTCGCTCTTATCTATTTTTACATCGTTCAATACAAATTTAACTGCATTTTCCGGTGCCTGCTGCTGTTCCTGCCCGCTGCCTTCAACCTCGGCGCGCTGTTTGGCACGGTCTTCGGCAATCTGGCGTGCCACGCGCTGGCGTTCCATATACTCACGTGTGCGGTTAAGCTGTACGCCCGGGTCATTAGTACCATACTGAGGCGGCGGATTACTAATTCCATAATCAACTGCATAAACAATTGGAACATTAATTGTCCCTGCCAAAATAAGTGCTGTTAAAATCTTAGTAATTTGTTTTGCCATGGCAATTCCTCTTTCTTATAGTACGTTTTTATTTCATTTTAATTCGTATTTAACCGTATATATACACATTTATATTCATTTTAATTTTATCATAATTTCATTTTCCAAAGTGCAAATTTTTTCTTTGCACTTTCACGGCGTTATATTATTTACAAATTAGTGAACCTTGTATTAAACTATAAGTAAATATAGTAAAACGTATTATTGCAAATTGATAATTTTGTAAAGGCACAGTAATATGCAAACCATTATTGCCATCGCAGATAACAAAGAAATATTTGATAATTTATTTACATACAGCATTTTGTGCGGGCTGCGTTTTAAAATTACGTGCAGCAGCGAAGAAGCACTGAACTTTTTTATGGAAAACCGCACGCCGCTGTTTATTGTAGAATGCAGCGATACAAATATCGGGCCGCTGAAGTTTATAAAGCGCCTTGCGCCTGCCTGTGCAGTTTTCGCCGTCAGCAAATCAGCCGATGAGGAAGTCGCCATCAGCGCACTTAAAAACGGTGCAGCCCAGTTTTTGCGCCTTCCATGCGGCAGCCGCGAATTTTATTACCGGCTTGTTAATTTTATCAGGATGCTGAATCTTGATACCGGCATGGAAAAAATACAGATTATTACGCTTGGCAAACTTAAAATTTACCCGCAAAATAATCAGGCCATGCTGGACGGGGAATTTATTCCGCTGACAGCGACCGAATTTAAACTGCTGATACTTTTAGTAAATAAGCTTAACACAACAGTAACACTGAAAGAACTTTACCTGGCGCTGTACGATACCGAAAACATGCAGTACACAAGCCGTGTGGTCAGCGTACATATCAGCAAGCTGCGGCATAAACTGCGCCTTAACGATTTGCCGTACCTTCAGCTTGCCAATATTCACGGTAAGGGTTATTCCTTAAAATATACCCCAGAAACGGAGAACCGGAACAATGGATAAAACTACCAGAAATAATTTTAGCCGCGAAGCAATAAAACTTGCAGAACAGGCCTTAATTACTTATTTTGTAGACGGCAGCACCGAAAAAGTTCTGCAATTTTTCTCCAACACCTGCAGCAGTTGGATTGGCTGGGGTAAAGAGGAAATTTACCCTACTTATAATGATGTTTTTAATACCTTTATACGCCGCGTTGACGATATTCCGCAAAATATTATCGAAGACATGCACTCGCAGGTATTGTTTGAGAACCAAGACTTCTGCATTGTTTTTGTTGCATGCAGCATAAAGTCCCAACCGCAAACCGGCCTTTTACTTAATGAAACAGCACGTTTTACTTTTGTTATCAGCAAAGAAAATGACGGGTTAAAAATAGTACATCTTCATTCCTCAGCGGCATGGAATGAACTTAACCCGGGCGAAGTATACCCGGTTGCAAAAGGCAGCACCGAGTTTTATAAAAACGAACTGCAAATGGAAAAACCAGGTACGCCCTCTTTTGTTGCAGCCAACACGCCTAACGGTTTAAAATGCTGCCTGGCACAAAAAAATTATCCGGCAGTGTACATTAATAAAGCTTTGTACAAACTGGCCGGTTATAAAAGTATGACAGAAATGCTGATTGCCACCGGCGGCGATATTAAAAATATGATTTATGCAGCCGACCTGCCAAAAGTAAAACGCATTATGGCGGCGCACTGCGGCGAAGTGCCCTACACCATTAACTACCGCCTGCTGCGTAAGGACGGCACCGCCATTTGGGTGTTGGAGCGCGGGCAGTTTACCGAAACCGAAGGCCCTGATGATTATTTTATATGTTCCATAGCGCCGCTTTTGCCCGACCAGAACGAATTTAACTACGGCACGCTGCTTGATTACAGCGAAATAGAAAATGCCCAGATACCCATGGACCTGTACTTTAAAACGGCGCTTAAAATTATTGAGCAGCATGACGAAAAAACTGCCGCAGTTAAACTTTTAAAACTTTGCTGCAGCATGGCACAAATTTCCGGCGCCTTTATTAAAGATATCAGCCGCAGCGGCGAATATATGCCGGTAGTGGCAAAATATTTTAACGGCAGTGACGGTTTTGTAAATATTTTAAAATGCACGCCGGAAGACATTGCCAGGCGCTTTAACAGCCACGGTTTAAACCAGTGCGGCAACACCGGCATTTTGCCAAAAGTATATAAAGATAAATTAGACGAGCTTGGTGTTAAGGCTTATTTAAGCAAAACCATTATGTGCGGCGGCAAAGCAGGTTACGTACTCACCTTTGTATCTATTGGCATACCGCACAGCTGGACAGAAAGCGAAAAAGACCTGATTACACAAACGGCACGACTCCTGTCATTGCTTTTTAAAACACACAATAACGATACAAATTAATAAATCCCATATACGCAAAAATCCCACGGAAAATTCCGTGGGATTTTTATTGTACGTTTTAGCTTATTAGCTTTTAAAGTTTTAACAGCAATTAAAATGCCGGTACAACAGCGCCTTTGTAGGTTTCTTCAATGAATTTTTTAACTTCGGGGCTGGTGAGAGCTTTAGCCAGTTTTTGCAGTTCGGGGCGGTTTTCGTCGCCTTTGCGGATTGCAACTACGTTAGCATACGGAGATTCTTTAGGTTCGGTAAAGAGGGAATCTTTAACCGGGTTCAGTTTAGCTTCCATTGCAAAGTTGGAGTTAATTACGGAATAATCAACATCGTTCATGGAACGCGGCAGCAGAGCTGCTTCGATTTCCACAATTTCAATGTTTTTGGGGTTGTCTACAATGTCGCCGGGGGTTGCGGTAATGGTTACGCCGTCTTTAAGTTTTAAAAGGTTGGCGCTTTGCAGAAGCATCAGTGCGCGGCCGCCGTTGGTCGGGTCGTTAGGAATGGCAATTTTTGCGCCCTGCGGCAGTTCGTCAAGAGATTTGTATTTTGTGGAATAAATGCCCATAGGCTCGATATGCACTTTGGTTAAGGTAACAAGCGGCATGTTGCGTTCTTTGGCAAATTCTTCAAGATAAGGAATATGCTGGAAGAAGTTAGCGTCAATTTCCTTGTCGTTTAAAGAAAGGTTCGGTTTTACATAATCGCTGAACTCGATAATTTGCAGGTCAACGCCTTCTTTGGCAAGCTGCGGTTTAACAAAGTTCAAAAGTTCTGCATGGGGCACCGGGGTTGCGCCAACTTTCAACACGGTTTTGCCGCCTTCGGATTTGGTTTCGCTGCCGCCGCAGCCGGCAATTAAAAGAGCCAGCACCAGAACGGAGCAAAGGACTAACAGGATTTTTTTCATCTTTACATCTCTCCTTTTAAATTTTACACACTACTTACTGGCAATAACGAAAGCAATAAAAAAGCTCTTTCCGAGGAAAGAGCATATACTTTACTTTCCTCTCATCTATCAGGAGTTAGCACCATGGCACAGCCTGGTTGCCGGGTTTCATTGGGCCTGTCCCTCAACCGCTCTCGATAAGAGTGTGTTTGTTAAGATGAAATTATAATACAGCAATCGCAAGATATTGTCAACAAAATTTTACAATTTTTACAGCTTTGTTTACGCTTTATGGCGCACGCAGCAAATTTTACTGCAAACTGTAAATAAATTAACATTTTATTGGCGCGCTTAATTTACGCAAAACAAAAACCGGCCGAAGCCGGTTTACTGTTTAATATGCTGTTTATTCCTTGCTGTATTTGGCAATGCCGACTTTGTAAAAATCGTTGCCTTCAGCATCTATGCACACAATAGCAGGAAAATCCTCCACCTCGTAACGGCGGATGGCCTCCGGTCCCAAATCTTCATAGGCAATCATTTCTTCGCCTTTAATGGACTGGGAAATTACCGCTGCCGCACCGCCAACGGCTACAAAATACACTGCGCCGTATTTAACGCAGGCTTCAACAACTTCTTTGCCGCGCAGGCCTTTGCCAATCATGCCGCGCATACCTTCGGCAATCAGCGCCGGCGTGTATTTATCCATGCGCCCGCTGGTGGTCGGCCCGGCACTGCCAACAATTTCGCCCGGTTTGGTGGGCGAAGGGCCAACGTAATAAACAACCTGCCCCTTAATATCAAACGGCAGCGGCCTGCCTTCGGCCATTGCTTCCGTCATGCGTTTGTGCGCGGCGTCGCGCGCGGTGTAAACAGGGCCGGTTATGCGCACAACGTCACCGGCGTGCAGGTCTTTTATGGTTTCTGCCGTTAAGGGCGTGGTAATGTGTTTAATTTTTGCGTCCGTCATTTCTGCGCCCCCTTACAATACGGCATACGCGCGGCGTGCAGCGTGGCAGTTAAGGTTTACGGCCACCGGCAGCGCGCCGATATGCGTCGGTGCGTATTCGATATTTACGGCATCGCATCCATAAGCCTTTTCTTACAAAAATCCTAATTCCAGTTTTGCCTCCTC
>OKRU01000008.1_pt1 | contig 131297 bp, 131 predicted proteins | sample 1601131 | NCBI WGS metagenome assembly OKRU01 (sample SAMEA3541558, study PRJEB24748) | human gut metagenome | biome: human gut; feature: human-associated habitat; material: faeces | place: China | collected 2012
CGCGCTTTTAGGGGCGCAGCCGGTGGTAAGCGCGGCACTGGCAACAGTTGCGGGAGCGCTTGTTATAGAAAAAGTGCGCAGCAGGCTTAATACTTTTTCCGAAATGGTGCTGGCCATCTTTTTTTACAGCGGTATCGGGCTGGCGGTAATTTTCAGCAGCATGAACCGTATGGGCGGTTTTAATTTAAGCAGTATCCTGTTCGGCAGCTTAATGACCATCAGCACAAGCGATTTATGGGTGGTGGCGGTGCTGGGGCTGTTTGCCTGCGCGTTTACGGTGGTATTTTACCGCCCGCTGCAATACATTACTTTTGACGAAACTTCCGCACGCGTGGCAGGGCTGCCGGCGGGCAGGCTTAATGTATGGCTGGCAGTGCTTACGGCGCTGACGGTTGCGCTTTCCATGCGTATTGTCGGTTTGCTTTTGGTATCGGCCATGATGGTTATACCAGTTGCCTGTGCGCTGCAATCGGCACGCAGCTTTGCTGGTACCATTATCGGCGGCATTATTTATGGCATTATCACGGTCAGCGCCGGGCTGACGGTATCATATTACGCAGACCTTGCACCGGGCGGCACAATAGTGCTTACCGGAACGGCCTTGTTTATTTTAAGCTGCCTGAAAAGCAGCATGGTTAAGGAAGATGCAGCGCCGCAGGCGGATTGCTGCCATCACCATGGGGGAGAAAATGAGAAAGGTTGATTTACATATTCATAGTACGGCGTCCGACGGCACATGGACGCCGCAGGAACTTGTAAATGCCGCGCAGGCCGCAGGGCTTGGCCTTATTGCCGTTACGGACCATGACAGCACGGCCAATGTGGCGGAAACCATGCGTATTGCTGCTGCTAGCGGCATTAAGTGCCTTCCGGGCGTAGAGGTGTGCTCCACAAAGGATGGCATGTCGTTTCATATTTTGGGTTATGGCATTGATACAACCAATAAGCCTTTGCAGGAACTGCTGGCACATAATACGTATCTTTTGGAGAAAAAAGATGACGACAGCGTTCAGCTTTTAATTAAACAGGGCTGGCCGCTTGATTTTAAAGAGTTTCAAAATTACACTTACGACCGCAGGCGCGGCGGGTGGAAATCGCTGGCTTACCTGATTGACAAAGGCTTGTGCAGCGGCGTGAACGATTTTTTTAAACGCATTTTTACTGCGGAAAACGATTTGGGCTTCCCGGAGTTTCTGCCTATCAGCGAAGTTATTGCGGCAATTCACGGTGCGGGCGGCGCTGCTCTGTGCGCCCATGCGGCAAGCGCTTTCCACGGGCCGGGGCTGGCGCAGACTCTGGTGGAATTAATTGAAGAACCCTTTGACGGTTTTGAATGTTACCATTCCGGGCACAGTGAGGAAGACACGCAGCTTCTTTTAACGCACTGCCGTGCGGAAGGCATGCTTATCAGCGGCGGCAGCGACTGCCACGGCAGTTTTGTTCCCTCGCGCCATCTAGGCAAGCCTGATGTGTACGAAACGGACATTTTTTTGCCCGGCCTTGTTTGAAATACTGGCATAAAATAACCCTCTTTACCGGCTTTGGCTGATAAAGAGGGCTTTTTTATGTGCGGTAAGGAAATTTTTTCAGCAGCGAAGGCACAAATATTAATAAAAATCCGCTGCGGGCAATGTAAAATACCAGAAAGGCAAGCCACAGGCCGCTGTTGCCTAATTCCGGCACAAGCGCGGCTTTGGCAAGCAGGTAGCTTGCCGCGGTAAACAGCATGGAAATGCAGATGGGCGTTGTTTGCAGAGTACCGTTAAAAACGCCGTAATAAACAATGCCCAGCGCCGATAAAACCGGGAAGAAAACTATAAACATATCATATTTGTTTACGGCAGCAAGAATTTGCGGCAGGCCGGTAAAAAGCCCGGCAATTTTAGCGCGCCACACAAAGTAAATGCCTGTCTGCAAAAAGGCTGCCGCCAGCGATTGTACGGCGCTGATTTTTAATGTGCTTTGCAAGAGTTTTTTGTTGCCTTCACCGGCGGCAATGCCTGCGTAAATGGCTGCTGCCTGCGAAAAGCCTGTAAAAACATCGCCCATAACGTACTGAATTTGCATTAAAATGGAGTTTGCCGCTAAAATTTCGCCGCCGAAGGCAGAGCTTTGCGACATAAAGGTATTAATCATTATCAGCATGCACAGGGTGCGGATGGCAAGATGCCCGCTGCAGTTAAGCAGTTTGGCAAAATCCTGCCCGCTGAAAAGCTGTGCAGGGCTTACGCTTTTTAAAGAACACGGCCTGCTTTTGTAAAATCCGTACAGCGCAAGAACTGCTGCCAGGATGTTTGCAAGGGCGGAGGCCGCAGCCACACCGGCAACGCCGAGGCCGCAGCCGTAAACCAGTATAAATGCCAGCAGGGCGTTGGCAATGTTTGCCGTAAGCCCCACGGCAACGGAAAAACGCACCTGCATAATGCCTGCCAGCCAGCCCTGCGCCGTTTGGTAAAACAGAGCGGCAGGCACGGTGTAAACAATAATGTTAAAATAAAGGCGCATAAAAACCAGCGTTTCGGCAGGCGGGTTAAAAAACTGCACAGCTGCGTTAAAAATATGGTTTTGCAAAAGTATTATAACAAGCCCTATGCCGCAGGCAAGAATGCTGCCGCGCAAAAATGCGCATAATTCTTCCTGTTTGTTGCCGCTGCCCAGTGACTGCGAGGCAAAGCCGGAAGCCGTGAGCCCGAGAAAGTTAAACAGCCAGAAGATGGTGCTGAAAATGACTGAACCGAGCGCAACGGAATTAATGTAATGATAGCTGCCGAGCCCGCCTGCAATGGCGGTATCAACGGCGCCGATAAGCGGCACGGATACGGAAACCGCTGTAAACGGCAGGCTGGTTATTAAAAATTTTTTGTGCGTTAGCTCCATTTTACTGCCTTTTTACCTTAATTAACAAACAAAGTGTATGATAAAAAACGGTTCATCTGTTATAATTATAGTAAGCAGCAAAGCCTCGGGGCAATAAACAAATCGGCGCAGATGTGCGTTAATGTACATTTTTTTAAATTTGTGCGGGGTGAGATAATGGACAGGCGTCAGCAAAAAACACGCGCGGCAATTTTTGAAGCCTTTACTGAGCTTTTGGCGGTAAAAAGCTATAATAAAATAACCGTGCAGGAAATAATTGAAAAAGCCAACATCGGGCGCAGCACTTTTTATGCGCATTTTGAAACGCGTGACGATTTGGTAAAAGCACTGTGTGATGATTTGTTCCAACATGTGTTTTCCAAAGCATTGGAAGCAGAAAAAACTCACGATTTTTCACTGGCGGGCGGCGGGTACCATATTATTCTGGTACATATTCTTTACCACCTGCGCGACAGCCACAAAAACGTATCGGCACTGCTTGCAGGCGAGAGCAGTTTGTTTTTAAAATACATTAAAAACTATTTCTGCGAGTACATAAATAATTATCTGCTGCCGGGGCTGCCTCAGCACAAAAACCTTCTGCCCGGAGATTTTCTGCTGAACCATATAACTTATTCGTTTGTAGGCCTTTTAATGTGGTGGATTAAAAACGACTGGCAGAATCCGCCCGAAGAAATGGCGCAGTATTTTGAAAAAACGGTGCTGCCGTTAATTTAAGCGTAAAATTATGGAGGGATGATTATGGAGAAAGCAAAGGTTTATTTTACCGACATGCGTACAGGCTACGGAGGGCTGAGCCTGCCGCAGAAACTGGCAAAACTTATTAAAGCGGCCGGCATCGGCAATATTGATTTTAACAAAAAGTTTGCCGCCATTAAAATTCATTTCGGTGAACCCGGCAATGTATCGTATTTACGCCCCAACTATGCCAAGGCTGTGGCCGATGTTGTAAAGGAATTCGGCGGCATGCCGTTTTTAACGGACTGCAACACTTTGTATGTAGGCCGCCGCAAGCATGCGCTGGAGCATATTACCGCAGCTTATGAAAACGGGTTCAGCCCCTTTTCCACAGGCTGCCATGTAATTATTGCCGACGGGTTAAAGGGCACCGACGAGGCTTATGTTCCTGTTCCCGGCGGTGAAGTTGTAAAAGAAGCCAAAATCGGCAAAGCACTGATGGATGCCGATATTATAATCAGCCTGAACCATTTTAAAGGACATGAGGCGGCAGGCTTTGGCGGAGCTATTAAAAATATCGGCATGGGCGGCGGTTCACGTGCCGGTAAAATGGAAATGCACCATGACGGCAAACCGCAGGTTGACCAGAGCAAATGTATCGGCTGCCATGCCTGCGAGCGTATCTGCGCTCACGGCGCGCCGGTTATTGAAAACAAAAAAGCCCACATCGACTGGGACAAATGCGTTGGCTGCGGGCGCTGCATCGGTGCATGCCCCATGGATGCCGTTAATCCGCCGGAAGCGAGTGCCAGCATGGAAATGCTTAACAAACGCATGGCCGAATATGCGTGGGCAATTCTGGCTGGCAGGCCGCATTTCCATATCAGCCTGATTGTAGACGTATCGCCTTACTGCGACTGCCACGCCGAAAACGATGCGCCGGTTGTGCCGGATATCGGCATGCTGGCTTCGTTTGACCCAGTTGCATTGGACCAGGCCTGTGCTGATTTGGTAAACGCCGCGCCGGTAATGCAAAACTCCATTTTAGCAGAGCATATTGCCGCCGACCCGGAAGAAGCAGCCAGGCATGACCATTTCCATAACATTACTCCGGAATCGGAATGGAAGGCCTGCCTTGAACATGCAGAAAAAATCGGCATGGGTACGCGCAGTTACGAACTTATTACAGTAAAATAACCACGCAAAATAAAAAGAGAAGCATATCATAACAGATGTGCTTCTCTTTTGCCGTTTTATTGTTAATCTTCGTTGTGTATTTTGCCGTAAGCCAGCAGTACCGTTCCCTGCGGTGCGGAAAGCGCCGGGCATACATACAGTACAATGCCGCTTTTCTTTGCGTAATAGGTTGTTAACGTTTCGCCGAATAAATCGGTTGTGCGGCCGAGAATCTGCCCCTCTTCCACAAAATCGCCGCTGTGGATATGATGAAGCCAGCAGCCTGTTTCCTGCGCTTCAAGGTAAATAATATCCGTTACGTCGCGCGGTATATAGCGCCGCGGTTTTACCGGCTCGTTAAGAAGGCCCAGCTTACGCATAATATTTTTCAGGTCAGATTTATATTCTTCTATGTCTTCATGCAGGCACAGCCCTGCGCCGCCGCGCTCAATTAAAAGCGAAGGCAGGCCGGTGGAGGCAGCGTAGTTATAGGCGCCGCCCGTTGCCATTGAACGCACCATATATTCTACGTTCAATACCTTGGCAACGCTGCGGGCTTTTACTGCCAGTTCCTCTGTCGGCTGGCCGGGATAATAAACATAGGGGTGCAGGCTTTCGTGAATATCGCCGCTGTGCAGGTCAACATAAAAATCCGCCAGAGGGAAGAAGCTGCTGCTGATTAAACCGGCTGTTTTTTCGGATAAAGTGCCGTCAGGATTGCCGGGAAACACGCGGTTTAAGTTTTTGCCGTCCTCCGGCACGATAAATTCGCGGCGCGCCCAGAAGCCCTGTATATTAACGGGGTGAAGCATTATCAGGCTGCCGTGAATTTCCTGCGGGTCAAGGCTGCGGCCAAGCTCCATGGCGGCAGCGATGCCAGGGTATTCACCGCCGTGAATGCCTGCCGTTACCAAAAGGGTGGGGCCGTCGAAAGCGCCGTTTATAATTGTCAAGGGTATTTCTATTTCAGTGCCGGGTACAGGCAGCATGGTACGCAGCTTGCTGCCGCGGCAGATTGTAAGGCCACATACGGATAAAGTATCGGACACAAAATCAGCTCCTTTTAAGTAATTGTTAAATGCTTTATTCATTATAACATTAATAATAATTTACTGCAAATAAATATCAATTGAAATATTATCACTAATAAAATAATATACCCATAGGGGTATGGCTAAAATAAAATCCTTAGGGCAGGCTCTTAAAATTTTTCCGTATCCGGGTAGCAGTTGGCTTCGTAATAATTCAAAAAATGTGAAGCAACGGCAGAAAGCGGCTGGTTTTTTAGTTTAAAAACAGTTTTATAGGTAAAAAGGTTTTCGTGTTTTACCGGCGCAAATATTAAACCCGGGTAGGGTACAGCATCATATTTTTCAAAGGGAACAACGGCTACACCAAGCCCGGCCTTAGCCCAGTACAGCGCCGTTGTTCGTGTGGTACTTTCAGAAAGCACTTGAGCATGCAGGTGTTCATGTTCCATAAGTGCTGTCAGCAGGCCGCGGCTGCCGCTTAGGCATAAAGGCACAGAAGTTAAATCTTCCAGCGTTACATATTCTGTACCGGTCTTAAACCACTTGCCGCTGCCGTTAAATACGGCGTAAAGTTTTTGGCGGCGGCGGAAAAGCACATCAAACAAATGAGGGCGTACAAGCGGAGCATTGGCAACGGCAATTTCTGAAATACCGGTTAAAATATGCTGTTCTATTTCTTCGATAGAGCCTTCGTGAAAAATATAGTTTACCAAGGGATAATCTTTGTGGAAGCTTATAATAAAGTTGCGGATAAGCGTTGCGCTGCGTGAAGGAGAGAGGCTTAGTTTAAGCGTTCCGATTACACCTTTGCTGTAATCGTCAATTTCGCTGTGCAGTGTTTCGTGCAGGCGGCATATTGCTTTGGCCTGCCGGTAAAAAAGCTGTCCGGCTCCTGTGAGGCGTACTTCGCGGTGACCGCGCCCTTTTTGCAAAAGTTCCGTTCCAAACTCATTTTCCAGATTTTTTATTTGGTTGCTAAGCGCAGGCTGTGCGATATTAAGGCGCGAAGCTGCCAGGGTAATAGTACCGCTTTCAATAATAGTTATAAAGTTTTTATACTGGCTGATATCCATAAACACACCTCAAATTATAATAAAAAGTTATTTTTTAGATAAAATAGCAGTATTTTTATTATTATTATAAAACTGTTATAATCACCATGTAAAGAAAATAGTTAACTAAAAGGGTGTGAAAGTTATGAATGAAACTAAATTAAATCCGCAGCAGCGCGGATATAAAAAGGCCGTGGCTGGTGTTATTATTACCGGCGCGGCTGCCTTCAGCATGGAGTATTGCCTGCAGCCTGTTATAAGCAAAATTGCCGTTACTTTTCTTCTTAATCCGGCGCAGGCAAGCATTGCTGTTTCGGCAGCTATGCTTGGCATGGCACTTACGCTTTTGGTACTTACTTCGTTTACGGGGCAGCTGCCGCGGCGTAAAATGCTGGCAGGCAGTTTGGCGGTAAGCAGTTTGGTGCTGTTTACGGCAGGCATGGTGCAGAGTTTTGCCGCCGTTGTGGTACTGCGATTTGTACAGGGGTGTATTCTGGCTTTGGTGCCGGTACTTTCCATGGCGTATGTCAATGAAGAATTTGCTCCGGAAAATACCGGTTTCGGCATAGGTATGTATGTGTGTGGTACAACGCTTGGCGGGCTCAGCGGCAGAATTTTAACCAGTATACTTACCGATTATACCGGATGGCAGCATGCCGTAATGTGTTTAAGCTTGCTGGCAGTAGCGGCAGGCGCAGCAGTATGGTTTCTGCTGCCGCAGGAGCATAATTATGTTTGTAAACACAGCAAAGGGTTTAACACGGAGATTTTTGCAAAAGAAAATAAAAAATTATTCTTGTTGTGTAGCGCTGCTTTTTTTATGATGGGCAGCTTTGTGAGCGTATATAATTTTATTACTTATGTTTTAACAGATGCACCTTATAATTTGAGCCAGAGCGTTATAGGCTTTCTGTTTGCGGTGCAGCTTTTCGGAACTTTCAGCAGCGCTGCTGCCGGAAAATTTACAGCCCGGTATGGCAGCGGCAGTGTTATCAGTTTTTGTTTGCTGCTGTTAGCTGCCGGTGCCGGTATAACGGTTCATCATCTGCTGGTTATAAAAATTATCGGCCTTGCCATACTTACTATTGGTCTTTTCGGCGCACATGCAAGCGCCAGCGGCTGGTGCGGGCAGCTTGTTAAAAACGGTAAAGCAGCGGCCGGTTCACTGTATATGTTCTGCTATTACAGTGGTGCAAGCATTTTAGGCAGTTTGGGCGGCATATTTTACGGCAGCTTTGGCTGGGGCGGTGTTGCGGCAATGTCGGCGTTGGCGGCACTGTTGGCGTTTGCCGTTGTGCGTTTGGTAATTGCAGAACCTGCGGTTTTATGCGCAGGCTGTAAAAATTAACAAATATAATTTGCCGGATTGGATATAATTGGTTAAACAGACAAATGAAAATAGTACTAAAAGGTATTTGCCATAAATAAGCAGCAAATAAAAAACAGCCTTTAGGGTGCGCCGGTAACGGCACTGCCTTAAAGGCTGTTTAATTTTATATTGTTTTAATCTTTTTCCAAGTCCGCGAATTTGGCGGCCATGGTGGGGTTGTTGCGTGTTAAGCGCTTAATGGTTAAATCTTCTGCCTTATTGTTGGCAAGGCGCAGATTGTTTTCGGAAGATAAAAGCGCGTCCTTGGTTTTTTGCAGATGATCAATCGTTTTGTCGATTTCTTCAATGGCTTTTTTAAATTTTTCGCTGGCAAGGCGGTAATTGCGCGAAAACTTATCTTTAAATTCATTTAAATCGTTTTCAAAATTGGAAATATCAATGTTCTGCGTTTTAATAACGCTTAATTCCTTGCGGTATTGCAGCGAATTCTGCGCCGCGTTGCGCAGCAGCGTGATGATGGGAATAAAAAACTGCGGGCGGATAACGTACATTTTGGGGTAGCGGTAAGAAACATCGACAATGCCGGTGTTGTACAGCTCGCTTTCCGATTCCAGCATGGAAACAAGTACGGCGTACTCACAGTTTTTTTCGCGGCGGTCTTTATCAAGTTCCTTAAAAAAGTCCTCGTTTTTCTTTTTGGTGGAAGTGGCATCCATTTCGTTTTTCATTTCAAACATAATGGAAATAAACTCCGTTCCGTCCTCGTCCGCTTCGCGGTAAATATAGTCGCCCTTGCTGCCGGTGCGCGCGTCGTTGTCTTTTTCAAAATACGCGTTGGCAAAACCGGTCATTCTTAATTTGTTAAACTCTATTTCGCAGTGCTGCTCCAGGCTTTCGCCCACCATTTTTGTGGACTGGCGCAGTTTAAAGTCTTTATAGCGCTCAATTTCTTCGTCTTTAAATTTAAGTTTTTCTTCATACTGGGTAATTAAAGTCTGTTCGCGCAGTTCGCTTTCTTTTTTGCCGTTTTCAATGGCGGAAGTAAGCTGCAAAATGCTTTGTTCCTTATCGTTAAGCTCCTGCTGTTTTTCGTTAACTACTTTGGCGATGGCAAGTTCAATTTCCTGTTTGCCTGCGTTTAAACGCGCCGTAAGCCCGGCAATCAGTTGGTCTTTCTGCGCAAGCTCCAGTTCTTTTTTGTTAAGCGCATCCTGTAAAGATGCGGCCTGCGACATTTTTTGCATATTTAATTGGCTTTTTAAATCGTTAATTTCCATTGCTTTTTTGGCAAGCGCAACATCATACGCTTTGGCGGTTGCGGTTTTGGCAAGCTCTACCGAAGCGTTTTTTTCTTTTTCAAACTGTTCCAGGCGTTCGTGAATTTCCCGGTGGAATTCCTCGTCCCTTACCTGTTTTACAATGGCGGCGTAGCCGGTTTCGTCAACCTGAAACACTTCGCCGCATTTGGGGCATTTTATTTCCTGCATCTATTGGTTCTCCTTATTTGTAATTTAATTTTATAATTTTATTTGCCGCTTGCAGGCCGCAGTCATAGCCGTGGTCGTACAGCGCTAAAAGTTTTTCCTTGTCAAGGTCAAGCCGGTCAATCGTCAGCGGCTGCTGCGGGCGTATAATAACGGCCTTGCCTTCCTGTTCAAGTTTTTCAACGGCTTCTATTTGTTTATTGTAATTTTGCGGGCGTTCTGCCAAAATCTGCTGCAAAAGCGGGTAATGCTTGTACCACAGTTTAACCAGCGCGGCCGGAACGGTGCTGTTTTTGCGGTAGCCCTTGTTGCGCGTCAGCACAATTACAAACTTATCGTAACCTGCCCTTTGCCCCCGGTCAAACGGAATGGGGTCTGTCAGCGCGCCGTCCAAAAGTCGGCGTTTATCGAAATGCACAATGGGCGCCAGAAACGGCAGCGATGCCGAAGCGCGCACCGGCGTAAAATTCCTGCCCATATCCATCTGCGTGTACCATACCGATTCGCCCGTGCCGCAGTCCGTTGTGCCAACCTCCAGCCTGCCGGGATATTTATAGAAAGTATCATAATCAAATGGAATTAAATGGCGGGGAATATCGTTTAAAATAAAATCGAAGCCGAACAGAGAGCGTGTGCGCAGCCAGTTTTTTACGCTGCAGTAACGGTCGTCGCCCACATAATCTTCAATAATCCGCCTGGTGCGGCCCTTTTGCCCCGACATATACGAAAGTATATTGCAGGCTCCCGCCGATACCCCGGCGATATGCGGGAAAACCAGTTCTTTTTCCAGAAAAGCGTCAAAAACACCGGCCGAAAACATGCCGCGCATGCCTCCGCCTTCCAGTATCAGGCTGAGATTGGACAGTAGCATAAGGCACCTCCGTTAAACTTGCTGCTGATTTTTATTATAACATTTTACAGGCGAAGGGCATATAAGTTTGTTTATTTTTTGTGCGGGCAGAGTTATAATAAAAACGTAAGCCAAAACAAACCGGCTTACGGAAGGAGTATAAAAACAATGTCTGCTGTACTTGATTATTTAAAAGAAAGCGGCGTATTTTATCTTTCGACAATGGACGGCAATCAGCCGCGTGTACGTCCGTTCGGCGCTGTATGCGAATTTGAAGGCAAATTGTATTTTATTACCGCAAAAACAAAAAACGTTTACAAACAGCTTTTGGAAAATCCGCGCGTGGAAATTTCTGCCATGAAAGGGCAGGACAGCTGGATTCGCCTTGACGGCGAAGTAAAAATGGATGACCGCCGCGAAGCGCGCGCTGCCATGCTGGAAGCCGTGCCGGTTTTGAAAAATATGTATAATGCCGATGACGGCGTTATGACGGTTTTTTATCTTGATAACATTAAAGCAACGGAATATTCCTTTACCAGCGAACCTAAAGAATTGGCATAACCGGGAATTTTTAAGGGGCGGCCTTTTTACAGGGCCGTCTTTTTTTGACGTTTTTTTACAGGAAACAGCAGACAGATTTTGTTATAATATTTTGTTAAGGAGGGAGTGCCGTGGATAAGACAAGAGGCCACGCAGCGGCAATTATAACTATTTTTGTGTGGGGCGTTACGTTTATTTCAACAAAAATACTGCTTACAGGCTTTTTGCCGGTGGAAATTCTGTTCTGCCGCTTCGTTATCGGCTATCTGGCTCTGTTTGCCATTTGCCCGCGGCTGCTGCCTTATGGCGGCTTGCGGCAGGAGGTTTATTTTATCGCAGCGGGGCTTACCGGCATTTGCCTTTATTATTTGCTTGAAAACATAGCCCTTACTTATACGCTGGCTTCCAATGTCGGTGTGCTGCTCTGTACGGCTCCGTTTTTTACGGCGCTGGCAGGTTTTGCGGCTTCGCGCGGTAAGGAACGCCCGCACCGGCGTTTTATTTTTGGTTTTGTTCTTGCCATGGCAGGCATTTACCTCATAAGCACTGCCGAAAGCGGTATGCAGTTTAACCTTACCGGCGATATTTTAGCGTTAAGTGCTGCCGCCGTGTGGGCGCTTTACGCCGTGCTGACGCGCAAAATAACAACCTTCGGCTACAACACCATTTTAATTACGCGGCATATCTTTTTTTACGGGCTGCTGTTTATGCTGCCTGCTTTATATATCTTCGGCTTTACGCCGGATTTAACACGTTTTTACAACCCGGCATATTTGTTTAATATTTTGTTTTTGGGGCTGGGCGCATCTGCCATGTGCTTTGTAACGTGGAACTATGCCGTTAAAGTGCTGGGCGCCGTTAAAACAAGCGCTTATATTTATGCCGTGCCGGTGCTGACAGTTGCTTCGGCGGTAATTGTTTTAAACGAGCCTGTAACGGTAAAAATGCTGGCGGGCGGCGTGCTGATTATACTGGGGCTTTTGCTCTCGCAAAAAGCGTAAAACAAAAATTTTTATAATGCGGTATTGCTTACAACGCATAAAAAAACCTGCTTTCGTTATACAGTACATATGACGAAGGCAGGTTTTGTTTATGTAAGTCTTTTAATATTTATCAAACAGTGAGCTTTGCCCGCATTGCAGGCTGCGTGCGGAGTAATCCGCAAGGGGAATAAAGGTAAGGCGCTTATTTTCGGGAAACAGGTAAAAACCTGTGTACTGGTAGCCGCTGTGCTGCGTAAGCGTAAGGCGCAGCAGGCAGGGCACATTGCCGCTGGTGCATTTAAACTGCATATAGCGGGTGTTAAGCCCCTGAAAGGTTTTGTATTCGCCTGCTTCCGTAAGCACAAGGTTTTGCAGCTGGGGCGGCAGGTTTAAAGCTTCGGTATTTACCTGCCGGTAGCTGTACTGCGGCGGCGCTTCAAATTCGGTAATTTCAATAATTTCTTCGCCTTTTTCCTTCAGGTGGCGTGTTACCGGTGCAGGCGGCGCCATAAGCTGTTTGCCTGCCAGCGCGTCTTTAAACACTGCGGCTTTGCCGTCCGGCAGGGAGGCGTTAAACATCATTGCCGTTGCGTCATCCGCGCCGCGGGTGAGCATAGGACCTTCTGCGGGCAGCCCTGCCAGCAAATCCGCGCCGAATGCCGTGGGTATTGCCAGGCTGTAAGACGGGGCTGTTTTATTAACATAGTAGGTAAAATCTGCCGGTTTGGTTAAATACCAGTTTTCTTTGGCAGGTTCTATTTTTACCGTACGGCGTACAACGCGCGGCTGTTTAACCTGCTGCTGTACGGTGTTTTTGCCCTGTCCGGCGTTTGGTTCAGCGGTTTTTACATTTGCCGGTGTTTTTACGGCAGCTTCCTGTTCAGGTGCTGTGCCGTTTGGCGCAGTTGTATTACTGCTACCGTGTTCCGGGCTCTCTTTTGGCGTTTGGGCGTTCTGCTGTGCCGTGCCGGCTGGGTTTTCCGCTGGCGGGTTATTCAGTTTTGCCGTTGCTTCTGCCAGTAAATCCGGCGTAATTGTGTTTGGCGTCTGCGGCATTGCAGCGTGCGCAGCACCGGCTGCAAACAGGCAGATTGCCAAAGCGGCAATAGTTTTTTTCATGGCTTACTCCTTCAGCGCGCTTTGTATAATACCGCCGCCTACAATAAATTCGCCGTTATAAAATACAACGGCCTGACCCGGCGTAACGGCGCGCATGGGTTCATCAAAAGTAACTTTTACGTATTCGCCGCAGGGTTCAATGGCTGCCGGTACGTCCTGCTGGCGGTAGCGTGTTTTGGCGGTTACGCGCAGCGGGCCGGTAAGGGCGGCTTCGGTAATAAAATTACAGTTTTTGGCAAGCAGCCCGCGGCTAAACAAAGCTTCTGCCGGGCCTACCGTAACGTTGCCGGAAGCGGTGTCTTTTTCTATTACATATAATGGGTAATCGTAGGCAATGCCAAGGCCTTTGCGCTGGCCGATGGTGTAATTTACAAGCCCTTTGTGGCGGCCGAGAACCTGCCCGTTAAGATGCACAAAATTACCGGCGGTATCGGAAGCTTTGCCGATGCGCCCGATTAAACCGGCATAATCGCCGTCAGGCACAAAGCAGATATCCTGGCTGTCCGGCTTTTGGGCGGTAACAAGGCCTGCTTCGGCGGCAAGCCTGCGTATTTCGTCTTTGCTTACGCCGCCAAGGGGCAGCAGCACGTGCGAAAGCTGCTCCTGTGAGAGCGAAAACAGCATGTAGCTCTGGTCCTTGCGGTGGTCCTCGCCGCGTGCCAAAAGCCAGCGGCTCTTTGCGTTATCGTAAACTATGCGGGCATAATGCCCTGTTGCCAGGTAGTCACAGCCAAGCTCTTTGGCGTAATCCAACAGTGCGCCGAATTTTATGTATTTGTTGCAGTCCACGCATGGGTTAGGAGTGCTGCCGCAGCGGTATTCGCTGGCAAAGTGCTGTATAACGTGCCTGTTAAAGCAGGCTCTTAAATCAACAACTTTGTGCTCAATGCCAAGTTTCTGCGCTACGGCCTGTGCGTCTTTAATGTCGCGCTCAATATTAAGCGGCGCATCCGGCAGGCCGATATCGCAGCCGTTAAACATACGCGCCGTAACGCCAATAACTTCGTAACCCTGCTGCAAAAGCAGCATTGCCGCGGCAGAACTGTCTACGCCGCCGCTCATGGCGGCAAGTACTTTTTTCTTCATATTATTCCTTCGGCGGCAGCGCTGCGCAGATTTCGTTTATTTTGGCTTCGTCAACGCGCATGGCTTCAATGGTTTTTTCAAACAGTTCGTCAAGCGTCCAGCCAAGCATTTCGGCACCCTGCGCAATTACCTCACGGTGGCAGCCTGCCGCAAATTTTTTATCTTTAAATTTCTTTTTAATGGATTTTACTTCCATGTCGCTTACGCTTTTGGAAGGGCGCATTAAAGCGGCCGCGCCGATAAGGCCGGTAAGCTCGTCGGCAGCAAACAGAACTTTTTCCATCTGGTGTTCCGGTTTAACATCGCACACAAGGCCGTAACCGTGGCTGGCGGTGGCGTGGATGAGTTTTTCGTCTATGCCGCGTTCGCGCATAATTTCCTGCGATTTAATGCAGTGCTGGTCAGGGTACATTTCAAAATCAAGGTCGTGCAAAAGCCCGGCCAGTGCCCAGAAATCTGCTTCATCGCCGTAGCCGAGCTCGTTGGCGTACCAGCGCATAACACCTTCCACTGTCAGCGCGTGGCGCAGATGAAACGGGTCTTTGTTATATTCTTTTACTAATTCCCAGGCTTCTTCACGTGTTAAATTTGCCATAAAAAATCCCTCCTGATTATTATAAAGCATGGTTAAAGCACTTTTATTTACAGCAGCATTTTTCTTCCTGCCATTTCAGTAAATCCGCCAGCGTAATATTATCTACAACCTTGTTGATGGCTTCGCCTATGCGCCGCCATACTTCTGTTGTAACGCAGTCATCAAGGCGCGGGCAGAGTGCCGGGTGCACGGATGCCGCGCAGGCTACCGGTGCAAGGTCGCCTTCAAGCACGCGCAGTATTTCCCCAACGGTGCATTCTGACGGCGCTTTGGTAAGTTTATAGCCGCCCTGTGCGCCGCGGGCGCTTTGTACAAGCCCGGCTTTGCTTAAACGGCCGATAATCTGTTCCAGATATTTATCGGATATATCCTGCCGCAGGGAAATTTCTTTAACCGGCGTATATTCATGCTGGCTGTTGGCTGCTAAATCGAGCATCAAGCGCAGCGCGTAACGTCCTTTGGTAGATATTTTCATGCTGAACTCCTTTCATATAAAGTATTTTACTACTAATCAAGTAGGGATTCAACAAAAATTTAAAGGGCAGCATTTTGGCGGAAGAAAATTAAAATTTTTAACGGTTTTTTTATATTGTTATGTGTGTTAAAATAAAAGCATAAATTTTATTTTTAAAATTCTACTCCGGAGGAATTGTAATTATGGAAAACAAAGAAAAGATGGATATTGAGAAGGAATTTCAACACTATCTTGAAATTTTCAAGCATGATAAAGAACTCGGCAAAGCCCTGAGCCTTGTATCTTTCCCGGCATTATTCAACGATAAGTTTTTGCAGGAAAACAGCAAGTTTACTTCCATGAACGATTTAATAATCCGCAGCGGTTTCGGCATTATGAATCTGCTGGAGGTGGAAAATGTAAACCAGGAAAAATGGAACGCTTATATTGCCAAAAACAGCAACTGCACTACCTGGTTTGAATTTGGCAAGCTTGCCATGATTGAATGGATGAAAGCCAAATTGGAGGAAGTTAAGAACGCTGCAAATTAAAAAATAATGTTTTAAAAAGGAAGTGAGGCCGCGTGGATATTGTACTGCATGCGTTTGAAGGCGTTTTTACCGTCAGCCTGATGGTATTGGCCGGCTATTACCTTGGCAGCCACCACTGGTTTTCGGAAGAAAGCCTGAACCTGATTTCCAAACTGATAACGAAAATCTGCCTGCCGCTGTATATGATTGTAAATTTAACGGAAACGCTTACGCACGATACGGTTATACAAATGAGCAGCGGCCTTCCGGTAGCGGTTTCGTCGATGATAATCTGTTTTATCATCGGGCAGCTTGCCGTGCGCTTTGCCAAAATACCAAAAGGGCGGCGAGGCGTTCTGGCGGCGGTATTTTTTGTAACCAATACCATTTTAATAGGCCTGCCGCTTTCCACCGAACTGTTTGGTACAAAGTGCATACCGTTTGTACTGGTTTATTATATGGCGAACACGGTGGTGTTCTGGGTTGTGGCGGCCCATATTATTGCCGTTGACGGAACGGAAAACGTACCGCCGCTTTTTAGCGTGCAGACGCTGAAGCACATTGTTACCCCGCCGCTGGCAGGCTTTGCCATTGGCTTTACTTTGGTAATGCTTGAACTGCACCTGCCGCATCCGCTGCTTGTTTCGTTTAAATACATGGGCAATATGACAACGCCGCTGGCCATGCTTTTTATAGGCGCCGTTGTAAGCAATGCGGACTGGAGCAAAATTCATTTTGACCGGCAGATTTTACTTGCCCTGTTCGGGCGTTTTGTAGTTTGCCCGCTGGGAATTATTTTAATGGCGCCGGTAATTGGCATACCGCCTCTTATGACGCAGGTGTTTACCATTCAGGCGGCCATGCCTGCACCTTCCGTGCTGCCCGTGCTTGCCAAAAACTATGGGGCCGATTACGAATATGCCGCTACCCTTACGGTTGTTACAACGGTTTTGGCTGTTGTTGTAATGCCGTTTTATATGTGGGTTGTTTCTTAATTTGTTTGCAGCATAAGCCGAAAATACGAACAAATTTTCATAAATATGCTTGACAAAATGCGTTGTTCGTTTTATTATAACTATAACGAACAAACGTTTTGAAAGGCAGTTGATTGTTTATGAAAAAGCTGACGGCAATAGTAATGGCAGTCTTTTTATTATACAGTGGTTACGTGTTCGGCACGGTATCCGCAGCAGATGAAATTTACACCACGCGCACGGTAACCGTGTACAGCGGCGATACCATGTGGGATATTGCTTCCCGCTGGGCGGAAGATGACGAAGATGTGCGCGCCGTTATTTACCGTATCTGCGAGGCAAACGGTTTGCAGAATACCGATTTGCAGCCGGGGCAGAAAATTATGGTGCCGGTGCGTGTGCATGCCAGTGAGGGCGTAATGCTGGCCGAAGCAACGAACGGAAATTTATAAAATACGAACAAATAAAAGCAGGCCAGATGATTTTAGGATCATTAAGCCTGCTTATTTTTTTATGCCGTAAATAAAGCGTTTTATTTGTTTTCCGGCTTCCATTTGCCGCTGAGTACCTTAAGGTAGTTTACTTTGTCGGTAGCTCCTTCCGTACTTATTAAAAGCACGCGCGAGTTTTCATCAAGTCTAAGTTCATTGCGCAGCTGTGTAAGGTCAGGGTCCTGCATCAGCGCTGCCAGAACTCCGGCGGTTACCGCGCCCGATTCACCCGAAACAATGCGTGTATCGCTGCTTTGCGGCATACCCAAAAGCCGGATGCCGCGTGCTGCATAGTCATCGCTGCATGCAATAAAGGCACCGGCAAAATTATTGATTATATCCCAGCTTACAGTGCAGGGTTCGCCGCAGCAAAGCCCGGCCATCATGCTGTTCATTCTGCCGGTTACTTTATGCAGAGTGCCGTCGTTTGCCGCTGCCGTTTTATACAGGCAGGCGGCTTTGTCCGGCTCGCAGATAACGGTAACAGGCAGGTTATTCTGCCAAAGCGCTGCAAAATAGCTGAGCACTGCGCCTGCCATGCTGCCTACACCGGCCTGCAAAAACAAATGCGTCGGCATTATGCCGTTTAGCTGAGCTGTAATTTCCTGCGCCATGGTGGTATAGCCCTGCATAATCCAGGTGGGTATTTCTTCGTAGCCGCTCCACGCGGTATCCTGCACAAGTACCCAGCCGTGCTTGCGGCTCATGGCATAGGCAAGGCGCACGGCGCCGTCGTAGTTAAATTTTGTAATTTCCGCTTCTGCGCCCAGCGCGCGGATGTTGTTAAGACGTTCCCGGCTCGAACCTTCTGGCAGGTAAACAACTGCTTTATGCCCCAGAAGTTTGGCCGCCCATGCTACGCCGCGCCCGTGATTGCCGTCCGTTGCCGTTACAAAGGTTACGGTGCCGAGTTTGGCTTTTGCTTCTTCGCTGTACAAAACGTTAAAACTGTTTCCGTCAACTGGTATATTTAATTTGCCGCATAAATATCTGGCAATGGCGTAACTGCCGCCCAGCGCTTTAAAGGCGTTCAGCCCGAAGCGTGCCGATTCGTCCTTAACAAAAATCTGCCCAACGCCGAGCTGTTTTGCCAGATTAGGCAGGCTTACAAGCGGAGTTTGCGCATAACCTGCAATGCCGCTGTGAAATTTAAGTACGGCCTGCATAGCTTCCGGCTGCACGAATTTGAGGCTGCCGGTATTTTTATTTCCTTTATGAAGTACATATTGCAGATTGGCCATAAAACTGTTCTCCTGTATTAAAACGGCACAGCCTAAAGCTGTGCCGCAGTTAATTATTCAGTTTATGAACTTTTTAAAACAGTTCTTTTAAAATCATGGTCTGTTCGCGGTCGGGGCCTACGGAAACAATGCCTACTTCAACGCCTGCTACTTCGCTCATGCGTTTTAAGTATTTTTTGCAGTTTTCCGGCAGGTCTTCGTATTTGCGTACGCCGCTGATATCGGTCATCCAGCCTTCAAATTCTTCGTAAATAGGTTCAACCTGTGCCAAAACTTTCAGGCTTGCCGGGATTTGTTTGATTTCTTCGCCGTTATATTTGTAGCCTACGCACATTTTAATTACCGGCATTTCGTCAAGAATGTCAAGGCGGGTTACTGCCAGGCAGTCCAGGCTGTTAACTCGTGCGCTGTATTTCAGCATAAAGGCGTCAAGCCAGCCGCAGCGGCGCGGGCGTCCGGTAACGGTGCCGTATTCGTGGCCGCGTTCACGCAGGGCGTTGCCGTCAGCGTCAAACAGTTCGCATACAAACGGGCCTTCGCCAACACGGGTAGTGTATGCCTTAACAACGCCAACCACATGGTTGATGCACAGCGGGCCTACGCCGCTGCCGGTTGCCGCATTGGCAGCAGTCGGGTTGGAGCTTGTTACATACGGATAGGTGCCGTGGTCAATATCAAGAAAGGTAGCCTGTGCGCCTTCGAACAATACGTTTTTGCCTGCTTCAAAAACTTCGCCAAGCACAACGCCGGTGTCGCAAACATGCGGGCGGAGTTCTTCGGCATAAGCCAGGTATTCTTTCAGCACGCTGTCATAGTCAAACGGTTCGCCGCCGTAAATTTTGGTAATAATTTCATTTTTGGCAGCCAGGTTTACACGCAGCTTGTCAGCAAAAGTATCGGGTTCCATCAAATCGCAGATGCGGATGCCGGTACGGGCAACTTTATCCATGTAGCAGGGGCCGATGCCGCCTTTGGTAGTGCCGATTTTGTGTTCGCCGAGTGCAGCTTCCTGCAGTTCGTCCAATTTTGCATGGTAAGGCATAACAACGTGGGCGCGGTCAGAAATCAAAAGATTGCTGCAGTCAATGCCCTGGGCTTTCATGCCTGCAATTTCCTGAAGTACAACTGCGGGGTTAATAACTACACCGTTGCCGAGGATATTGATTTTATCTTTGTACAGTACGCCGGAGGGCAAAAGACGCAGTTTATAGGCAACATCGTCTACAACAACGGTGTGCCCTGCGTTGGAGCCGCCGGAATAACGTACAACAGCGTTGGCTTTCTGAGCCAGGTAATCAACAATCTTGCCTTTGCCTTCATCGCCCCACTGGGCGCCGATAACTACAACAGATGACATAACTATCTCTCCTTATATAATCATAATCCGAAGCGCGCCATAATGAGGTCTACATTGCGCAGCATCGGCATGGGGTCAAAGCAATGCTCAATTTCTTCGTCGGTGAGGTATTTTTTAATATCCTCATCGTGTTCAACATTGGTTTTAAAGTCTGCACCTTCCAGCCAGCGGGCCATAGCATTGCGCTGTACCCATTTGTAAGCGTCCTCGCGCAGTACGCCTTTGCTTACAAGGGCAATCAGCAGGTTCTGGCTGTAAATAAGGCCGCCGGTTTTGTTCATGTTGGCAATCATGGCATCCGGATAAACCAGCAGTTTATCAACAATGTTGATGAATTTGCGCAGCATATGGTCCAGTGCAATGGTTGCATCCGGCAGAATAACCCTTTCTACGGAAGAATGGGAAATATCGCGTTCATGCCACAGGGTAACGTCTTCAAGGGCGGCAACGGCATAACCGCGCAGCAGCCTTGCCATACCGGAAATTTTTTCGCAGGTAATGGGGTTGCGTTTGTGCGGCATGGCCGAAGAACCCTTCTGGCCGGGAGCAAAATATTCTTCAGCTTCGCGGATATCGGTGCGCTGGAGGTTGCGGATTTCGGTTGCCATTTTTTCCAGCGAAGAGCCAATAATGGCGATGGTGGTTAAATAATCGGCGTGGCGGTCGCGCTGGATAACCTGGGTTGCCAGACGTGCAGCCTTAATGCCGAGTTTTTCGCATACATATTCTTCAACAAACGGGTCGATGTTGGAGTAAGTGCCGACAGCGCCGGAAAGCTTGCCAACGGAAATAAATTCGCGGGCTTGTTTTAAGCGTTCCATATTGCGTTCGGTTTCATCCATCCACAGCGCAAATTTCAGGCCGAAGGTCATCGGTTCAGCGTGAATTCCGTGCGTGCGGCCAATCATAACGGTGTGTTTGTGTTCGGCGGCGCGGCGTTTTAAAACTTCGTGCAGCTTTTCGAGGTGTTTCATCAAAAGGTCTGCGGACTGCTGCATCATAACGCCCATAGCGGTGTCTTTAACGTCGCTTGAGGTTAAGCCTTTATGGATGTATTTGGAAGCATCGCCCACATATTCTGCAACATTTGTTAAAAAGGCGATAATATCGTGGTTGGTAACAGCCTCAATTTCTTTAATGCGTTCAATGCGGAAATCTGCTTTGGTCTGAATGTCATGCAAAGCATCATCAGGCACAATGCCCAGTTTGTTCATGGCTTCGCAGGCAAGAATTTCCACGCGCAGCATGGTGCGGAATTCGTTTTCAAGAGTCCAGATATTGCCCATTTCCGGATTGGTATAGCGTTCAATCATATTTTTGCCCCCCCAAAGTGTTTTTTACAATAAGAAACAGGAAGCAGCCTCTTTTGTGCCCTTCCTTAACGACAAAACTTATTATCCTTTCTTATCATACCATTTATAGCATTTTACCGCAAGGCTATCCGGCTTTTTTATAAAAATATTCCTGCGGAAGATGCAAAACGGCAGCGCCAAAAATTTATGGCTGTGCCGTTTATATCAGTAAAAAGCATGCAGCGCATACAGTGCTGCCAAAAATATTAAATTGTCAACCGTAAAAATTGCCAGGTACTGCCGCCTTAAATGCGGATACTTTGCAGCAACCTGCTTGTAGGAGATAAGGCTTGCCATGGAAGCAATGAGCGTACCGAGGCCGCCGAGGTTGGTGCCTACGATAAGTGCGGCGTAGTTACTGCTGTAACCTGAAAGCAGCATTGCCGCAGGTACGTTGCTGATAACCTGGCTGACGGCGACGCTTATTAAAACTTCGTTGCCGGCCAGAATCTGATTGATAAAACTGTGCAGGCTTCCGATATGGTTCATATTGCCGACAAAAATAAAAAAGAAAAGGAAGGTCAGCAGCAGAGAGTAATCAATCTGCCGGAACAGGCTTTTATTTTTGTATAAAAGCGCGGCGGCAACAATGGCCAGCAGTACCAGGTGCGGCACAAAATGGGCCACGGTTAGCACGCACAAGGCAAATAAAACAAGATAAAAGCAAACGGTGCGCTTATCTTTAAGCCGTTCGGTTTTTATATCCAGCTGCAGGTGTTCTTCCGGGTAAAATACAAGCACAACTACCGTCAGCATAAAGGCGGCAAGGCCGGTATACAGCCACATCAGCTCCAAAAATTCCGGCACGCCCATGCCCGAAAGCGAAAACAGGTACAAATTCTGCGGATTGCCGATAGGCGTAAACATGCTGCCGAGGTTGGCGGCTATCGTCATCAGCGTAACGGTGCCGCAAAGTTTGTCCGTTAAATTAATCATTTCCAAAATCATAATGCCGAAAGGCACAAAGGTAATCAGCGAAACGTCATTGGTGATGAACATGCTGCTGATAAAGCATAAAAATATCAGCGTAAACACGATGCCGCGCCTTGTTTTTACCTTAATTAATATACGGCTGCCGATAAACTGCAAAAAGTTCTGCCCGCGCAGGCCTTCAATAATCAGCATCAGGCAGAACAGCATGATGAGCGTATTAAAATCAATATAGCGCAGATATTTAAGGCTGGGCGGCTCAATGAGGCACGAAAGCAGCGCCAGCAGCAGCGAAACGCTTAAAACAACATCATTGCGCAGATAGTTTTTTATTTTTGCAAGCACTTGTTAAACGCCTTTCCGTAAAAGCAAAATAAATTCTTAAACATTGTACCATATTTGCAGAAAGATACAAAAGATTTTAATAAAATTTTAGCGGTTTATTTTTGTTTGCTGTGCTTTATTTGTTTACGTTTGTTGACATAATTCTTTAACAGAGTTACACTAATATCAATATATTAAAAGAAAACAGCAATATTTAAAACGCTGTTACAAAATTTATTTTGTTTTGAAAGGGAAAGATATTATGAAGGAAAGTGTACAGGCAAAATTAATGCTCAGTGCGGCTATGGTTATTTTTGGCACGCTGGGCGTTTTTACGCGCAATATCGGTGTAACAAGCGGCGAACTGGCACTGTACCGCGCAGTGCTGGCGTCCGTCCTTATCGGGTTTTACCTGGTATTTATTAAAAAGGGCGGGCTTAATTTAAAAAACGCCGGGCGTGAGCTGCCGCTTTTACTTGCTTCCGGCATTGCCATGGGCATTAACTGGATTTTGCTGTTTCAGGCGTACCGCTATACAACAATTTCAGCGGCAACTTTAAGCTATTATTTTGCGCCGGTTATTGTTACGGTGGCTTCGCCGCTTTTGTTTCACGAACGGCTGACGGCGAAACAGATTATCTGTTTTGTAATGTCCACGCTGGGGCTGGTGCTTATTATAGGCACCGGCGGCGGTGAAGAAACTGCCGGTATTACAGGTATTTTGTTTGGGCTGGGCGCGGCGGTTTTTTATGCCGCTGTTATTTTGCTTAATAAATTTATTAAAAACGTGGCAGGCATACAGCGTACAATTTTGCAGATGCTGGCTGCCGTTGTTACTTTGCTGCCGTACGTGGCGGTAAGCAGCGGGTTTAATTTGAACCTGCTGGACGGTACCGGCTGGGCGTGCCTGCTGACGGTGGGTCTGTTCCATACAGGCATTACTTACTGCCTGTATTTTTCCGCACTGAAAGATTTAACGGGACAGGAAGCCGCTATTTTAAGTTATATAGACCCCCTGGTTGCCGTAATAATTTCCGTACTTTTACTGGGCGAGCCAATGACGCTGATGCAGCTTATCGGCGGCGCGCTGATACTGGGCTTTACTTTGTGGAATGAGAAAGCGTAGCAATATCATAATTTAAAAATTTAAAAGCATATAGATATACTTCTGCGGCACGGCAAAAATGATGTGGCTTCTCCAATTCCGCCCGGGCTGCGCAGCCGGGCTCCCGAAAAATAGCGTGCTGAATTTAACCGCCACATTTTTTGGCTCGTGCCTTGAAGCACATCTATATGCTTTTGCTGAATTTACAATGTAAAACCCGCCGCGTAATAACGGCGGGTTACTTTTATTATTGAGTTAATAGCCACTTAATGCCGGCGGCGCTGCGGCTGATAATATTACGGTAATGGCCGCCGGGGTTAAGTTCATAATAAGTGTTAATGCCAAGGCTGCGGTAATACGCTGCCAGTTCTTCCGTACACTGCTGCACTGTTTTAAGGTACTGGTTGCGTGCGCGTGCTTCTTTATCGCCAAGCGAAAAATACAAATACTGCGGAGTTTTACAAAGAGTGTTTTGCAGGGCAAAATCCTTAAAGCCGGGGTACCACAGTGAACCGCTCATGCTCGCAGCGCGGCTGAATAACTCCGTTTTGTACAGCGCGTATACGGTAAACAAACCGGCCAGCGAATATCCGGCAAGCCCGCGCCACAAAATGCCGTTTAAGTTTGCTTCTGCCTGCGGTAAAACCTGCTGCGTTAAAAATTGCAGGTAAGCATCCGCGCCGCCGGTAAACATCTCGCTGTACTTAAATAAATTGCCTGCCGTCCATGGCGAAAGCTCCGCTTCCCAGTTCAAGCCGCTGACAGTTACCAGTGTAAAATCCGGGCAGCCGTCTTTTTGAAGTTCCGCATAAACCTCGCTGCCGTCGTCATTGTAGGTTGTTAAATAAATTACCGGCCTGTTTTCCGCCAAAGCGGGATAGACCGTTATTTTTTTGTTGCCGCTTGTAAATGTAAACATAGTATGCCTCGGTTGATGATGTTATTTTATACTATTTTAGCATTTTTTGTTGAAAGTGATTAGTATAATATTCAACCGCTGGCGATTAGGGTTTACTTTTATATACAGTTTTAATTTACCCAGTCGATAAAGGTTTTAAAGTAGGCTTCTGCTTCTTTAACGGTTTCGGTAATGTCGTTGCCGTCTTTGTCGGTAATTGTGCCTTCTACCCAGCTGCCTTTAACGCCGCTTCTGAAGTACGGTCCGGCATAGTAGCTGAACTCCGCGCATATTGGTGCGCCGTGTTCTTTTTGAATCAGCCAGGCGTTGTAGCTTTCAAGTAGTGCTGCCAAAGGCAGGCCGTTATCAACAAGCCCGTCATATACGCTGAAATCTTTAATGTGGAACGGCCCCATTTCCCTGTACAGCGGTGCGCTGTCAATCAGCATTTGTTTTTCTTCGTCAGTCAGCGGTTCCGGGTCTTCCATAACGGCGGTGTTTTCCAAAACCTGCTCTACGGTAGACATGCCGGAAAGAATTGCCTGCACGCCTTCCTGGTCAGCGGCAAAACGCAGCGCCCATGCGGCAGGTGTCATGCCGGGGCGTTTGGCCTGCATCTGTTCAAACAGTGCTTTGGGCGGATAGGTAAGCATTCCGCCTTTAACCGGTTCCATAATGTTAACCAGTTTGCCGTGGCTGCGGATAATATCGTAGCATTTTTTCGACTGTACCCACGCTGCGGAATAATCATAATAGTTAAAGGCAATTTGCACAAATTCAACTTCGGGATGTTCGTTCAGGATGCGTTCCAAAAATTCCGGCGCATCGTGAACGGAAAAGCCAAGGTGCTTGATTTTACCTTCTTTTTTGTATTCCGAAAGAATTTCAAAAATATGGTACGGCGTAACGATGTTGTCATAAAAACCGCTGTTCAGATTATGGACGAGGTAATAATCAAAATAATCTACGCCGCAGTTTTGCAGCTGCTCTGCAAAAATACGTTTAACGTCTTCTTCGCTTTTAATTGCCCAGGTTGGCAGTTTGGTGGCAAGCGTAAAGCTTTCGCGCGGGTGGCGTTCTACCAGCGCCTTGCGGGTAAATTCCTCGCTTTTGCCGTTGTGATAAACATAACTGGTATCAAAATAGGTATAGCCTTTTTGCAAAAACGCATCTACCATTTCACAGGTTTTCTCCAAATCAACATGTTCGGGGTTGTCGTCAAGCTGCGGCAGACGCATCATGCCAAAGGCAAGTTTTTTGTTCTGCATATAAATCCCTCCTTGTTAATTTTTATCATATCGTTGGAGTTAAGACTGCGTCAATAAGTTTTTATGGTTCACAGCAACCTTAAAATGGCAATAAAAAACGCCAGCCGTATGATACGGCTGACGGTATTTTCAGCTGCGCCATTCAACAATATCATCAAAATTTTTGCGGGGGGCGCGGCATTGGCGCTTCACCGGCATAACCAAGCGCAAAGGCTGCTGCAAGTTCACCGCCGCAGTTAAGCCACGTGCACAGTTCGCGGTAAGCAAAATAAATATCGCAAATCCACAGGCTGCCCAAACCGTTTTCAACTGCCGTCAGCGACATGTTTTCCACGGCTGCGCCTATTGATTGTGCATTGCAGATTTCAAACACACGGTTTTCGGCATTCTGAGGTGTCAGTAAATCAAGCCCCAGCGGATTGACTACAAAAATCAGCACTGGTGCCTGCCGCATAATGGCAAGCGTGTTCCACGCTCCGGCTATATACTGAGCGCTTTCTGGCAAAAGTGGCTGCTGCGCTTCGCGGCGCAGGCCCTGTTCCATTGCACTCAGCGCTTCATCTTTTGCTTTGCCGGTTGTTACTACAAAATGCCACGGCTGCCTGTTTTTGGAGGACGGGGCAAGTGCGCCTGCTTTAATAATTTCTTCAATTATATGGCGCGGTACCGGCGTGTTTTTAAATTTGCGTATGCTGCTCCTTGCGGCGATTGCGTCAAGCATGTTCTTCCTCCGTCAGTATTTCCGACAGATTTTCAATAATCTGCCGCAGGGTTTTAACGGTTTCGTCAAGCGGCAGGGCTTTGCTTTCGTCCCATACCATCTGCGGGAGCAGCGGCACATGTGCAAAGCCGGTTTTTACTGGCGTGCCGTTAAAGCGGTGCAGCGCGGTGTAAAAAATGTCGTTGCAGACATAACCGCCGGTGCAGTAGCCCAAGTGAACCGGGCAGCCTTGCTTTTGCAGGCGTTTTACAAGGGCGTGCGTTGGTATGGTTGCAAAATATGCTGCCGGTGCGCCCGGCACAACGGGTTCGCCCCATGGCGCTGCGCCTTTGTTGTCCTCTAAAAGTGCGTCGCGCAGGTTTACGGCAACTGCGTCAAGGTGCAGGCGTGTGCTGCCGCTGTCCATACCCGTCATTAAAATAACGTCCGGTTTAATACGTTCTGCTTCTTCAAGCAGCAGCCGCCCGGCCGTGCCGTAAATATTAGGCAGCAGCATTTTATGCACGCTGAAGCTGCCGATTATTTCCGGCAGGGCCTTAACTGCTTCCCACGAGGGGTTAATGTTATAATGTGCAAAAGGGTCAAAACCTGTCAGTAAAAGTTTTTTCATCATATTCCGGCAGGGGTTATTTGGCCATCTGGTAAATCTTTTCCATGTCGACAATGTTCAGTGCTTTAAAGCCGCCGATGGTGCGCGTGTTGTTAAAGCTGCATTTATAGGCCAGCTCTTTAATCTGCTCATCGGTAAGGTGAATATCCATATCGCTGATTTTCGTAGGCATGCCAATGCTCTTAAAGAATGCTTCCATGGCTTCAATGCCTTCAAGGGCAATTTTTTCTTCCGCACCGGCGGTATAGGGAATGCTGAAAACATTAACGGCAAGCTGTGCAAAGCGTGCGGGGTTAACCGGCATTACGTAACGCGCCCAGCTGCCCCAAACTGCTGCTAGTCCTGCGCCGTGGGCGATATCAAACATGCCGCCGAGTTCGTGCTCCAGCTGATGGCAGGCCCAGTCGCCCAAAGTGCGGTCGCCGGTAATATCGTTGTGCGAAAGGGTACCGCTCCACATAATTTCGGCGCGTGCATCGTAGTCATCAGGCTTTTTAAGGGCGGCTTTTACGTTGCGCATTACGTTTTTAATCAGCGTTTCGGCAATGCCGTCCGTTAAATTAAGCTGTTTAACATTCGGTTTGGTAAAAAAGCGTTCCAGGCTGTGCACAATAATATCCGTGCAGCCGCTTGCTGTTTGGTAAGCTGGCAGGGTATAGGTAAGCTCCGGGTTCATAACGGCAAATTTGCAGTAAGCGTAAGGAGAATAAGCGCCGCGTTTTAACCAGCCGTTTTCGTTGGTGATAATGCTGGCGTTGCTCATTTCGCTGCCTGCGGCAGCAATGGTCAGCACTGCGCCGATAGGCATGCAGGCCTGCGGTGCTTTGCCGGTGTAGTAGTCCCATACGTCGCCTTCGTTGGTAAGGCCGTAGCCGATGGCTTTAGCGCTGTCGATAACGCTGCCGCCGCCTACTGCCAGTATAAAATCTATTTTTTCTTTGCGGCCGAGTTCAATGCCTTCATAAACTTTGCTGAGGCGCGGGTTCGGCACAACGCCGCCCAGTTCTGTATAGCTGATGCCTTCAGCCTGAAGCGAAGCGCAGATTCTGTCAATCAGGCCGGACTTTTTGGCGCTGTACCCGCCGTAGTGAATGAGTACCTTTGTTGCCCCGGCTTCTTTGCACAGTGCGCCGGTGCGGGCTTCGGTGCCGCGCCCGAAAATTACTTTGGTCGGTGCTAAATATTGAAAGAATTCCATATGGTTCAGCTCCTTTATAAAACTTATATATTAATGGTACGCCAAAAGAAGGCTGATGTAAATATGAAGAAAAAAGTTTTACATCGGGCAGGCGTTTATAAAAAAACGGCGAAGATAATTATATTGTAAAATTTTTAACAGGAGGTTTTACTATGCAGGGTAAAAAATATATAGCGGCTGCTTTAGTATGCGGTTTCATACTTGGCAGCAGCACTGCTCCGGCGCAGGCAGGAATTTTGGGCACTGTTTTAAAAGGCGGCGCCATCGGCGTGCTTGTAAGCCAGTTTGATGACCAGCTTAACAGTGCTATTAACACTTTAACGGGCAAATATGCCGTAAGCAGTGATTACGCAACCAAGGTTGTGCCTGTAATTACCGTTGGCGACGGCAGCTACGCAGGTGCGGCGCAGGTAAGCGGCCCGCATGCGCAGGTGGAAAAATGCAAGGCTGCGCTTTTGATAGAAGCATCGTTTTTTGGCAGTTTCCGCGCCAAAGCGCTGATACCGATTGACAAAGTTGATATTACCGATGTTAACCGTGTGCAGGGCGTAGGCGTATCGGCACAGATTGATGTAAAACTTTAATGGCGGTAACAGTTGTGACGGCAGAAGAATTTATTGAAAAACTACAACAATACAGCAGCCCGCAGGTTTTTAACCCGTGGGCAGATTACGACAGTGAATGTGATATTGGCCCGCAGGCGCCTGTAATACGTGCGGCAAATTTTCTGCGCTATTTAAAGCTGCGCCAAAATGCCCATTTTCTGTTCATTGCCGAAGGGCTTGGCTATCAGGGCGGGCATTTCAGCGGCATGGCCATGACCAGTGAGCGCATTTTGCTCGGCAATCATCCGGATGTTGAGCCGCAGGCAGTTCTGGGTGAGTGGGATTACAGGCGCACCAGCAATCCTGACAGCCCGCGCCTGAACCGCACGCAAAAATTGTATGGCTTTAACGAACCCACGGCGACGGTTATGTGGAACGCCATTGCGCGGCACGGGCTATCTCCCTATGATACGGTTTTGTGGAACATTTTTCCGTTCCATCCGTATAAAGACGGCAATATTTTAAGCAACCGTACGCCGACGGGTGAGGAGCTGGATGTTGGTATTGAGTACGCGCGGCTTTTAATGCAGCTTATTCCCGGCATGAAGGTTGTGGCAATCGGGCGCAAATCGCAGCAGACGCTTGGCAAATACGGCGTTGCCTGCGAGTGTGTGCCGCATCCTTCCATGGGTGGTGCCAATGCTTTTAAAAAAGCTGTGGCAGAGCTTTTTGCCGCACAGGGCGGTGAAAAATAATGGCTAAAACAGATTTTACACGTGACCAGACTATCAATATAGCTGTAAAAATGGGCAAAATTCTGCTGAAAAGCGGCGCGGAAACCTACCGTGTGGAAGATACCATTTCGCGCTGCTGCCTGGCGCACGGCTATGAGGTTGACCCTTTTGTAACGCCTACCGTTATAATTTTGGGCAACGAAGATACCGACAGCTTTATCCGCGTAAGCAGAATTGGCTACCGCAGCACCAATTTAAGCCTTATCAGCGAAATGAACAGCATGTCCTACAATTTTGCCAAGTGGGATATGGGCTACGAAGATACTTGTAAATGGCTGGACAAAAAATGGCGGCAGCCTGCGCCTTACGGTAAATGGATGGTCTGCCTTGCCTCCGGCATTGGTTCGGCAGCATTTGCGGCGATGCTGGGCGGCAACAGCCATGACTTTATTGCGGCCTTTATTACAGGCGGCGCTGCTATGGTTGCTTTAAAGCAGATTGCAGGCTATCACCCCAGCGCTTTTTGGGAAAACGCCGTGGCCGGTGTTGTTATTGCAACCGTTGCGCTTATCTGCTGCGCTATGAGCGTGCAGTGTACAATGGAAAAAATTATTGTAGGAGCGCTGATGCCCTTTGTGCCCGGCGTGGCTTTCTGCAACGGCCTGCGCGATTATATGGCGGGTAATTTAATGAGCGGCAATTCGCGCATCGCGGAAGCGCTGCTGTTTGCTTCGTCCATTGCCATCGGAATTGCGTTTGTTCTGCGTGCCTGGTTTATCTGGGGGTGGGATTTATGGAAATTATAACCGCCTTCGGGTTTGCCTGCATTGCCACTATGGCGTTTGCGGTGCTGTTTCAGGCGCCGAAAAAAATTGTGCTTATCGACGGCGTTATCGGCGCTATCGGCTGGGTAGTTTTTATATATCTGCGGCATGAGCTTGGCTATACGTCGTTTGTTTCCAACTTTTGCGCCACCATTTCGCTGGCACTGGCAAGCGAGCTAAGTTCCCGCATTTTCAAACAGCCGGTAACGGTGTTTGTTATACCGGGCATAGTGCCTCTGGTACCGGGGCTGGGCATTTATCAGGGCATGTTTGCCATTATTAATAATGAATATAACAACGGAACTTCCATTTTGCTTACGGCAATGACGGACTCCGTTGCCATTGCCATTGGCGTAATGCTGGTTTCAAGTTTGTTCCGCGTGCTGAAGGTGCGCCGCTTTATGCTGCAATACCGGCGTTCCAAACGGCAGATGGAGCTAAAAGTTAAAGGCAGAAAATAAATAAACAGCACACTGAAAGCATTGTAAAAGCTGCTTTGGTGTGCTGTTATTGTTATAAGTTAAAAAATATCGGGATATTCCGTAGGCAGGTGGGCAATATGGTAAATATAAATAATGTGCTCCACCTTTTTACAGATACAGATATAGTTCTGGCTTTTTAAAATTTTAAAATTCCTGCTTTTCAGCGGCTCGTATTTAATGCTGTCGGCCGCCGGATAAAAGAGCTTCAATTCTTTTAAATCGCGCAGTATTTTGCTGGTAATTTTGTCTGCTTCGTCCGGCGTAATGTTGCGCCGCCAGTAAGCGCCAATATTTTTCAGGTCGTCAACCGCGCGCGGCAGAAGCCTTATTGACGCTTCAACCATGGCTTTTCTGCTTCAGGCTTGCTTCAAATTCTTCCAGAGCGCAAGCGGCTGCTCCGTTTAATCTTTTGTTTTCGCTTTCCAAAACTACATTGCTGAGTTTTAATACTAAGTCGCGCAGTTCAAACGCCCGGGCGCACATCACCACTAAATCCTTTTCCCCGTTTTTGGTAATGTAAATTGCATCGCCTGTTCTGCGTGCCAGTTCGGCAATTTGGCTGTAATCGGTACGCAAGCGTGTAGACGGCTTAATATAAACCATCATATTCCTCCTATCATCAAATTTTACCGCCTTTAAAAGTGACGGCAAGACGAGATTTTACCATAATCTTTAAACTTTGTAAAGATAGGGCATAAAATTTTTGAACCGGCGGCAGCAGGGAGGCCGGCCGGGTTTTAGAATATTGCCAAGCCGGAAAGGCTGTGATATAATTATTAATACAATTTACACATGCGGGTGTAGTTCAGTGGTAGAACAATAGCTTCCCAAGCTATGTGTCGCGAGTTCGAGTCTCGTCACCCGCTCCAGAAAATATGCGCACCTGCATTATTTGCGGGTGTTTTTTTATTGCATTTTTAGGATAAGGTTGATTTTAAGGTTAATATAATAGTAAAGAAAAACCGGCCAGATAGTTTTGCGTGCTGAAAAGGCGTTTTATTTTGCCGTATTTTGCTTAAGGCTCTTTACCATGCCACAATATTTGGTGGAATGAAAAAAAGATTAAAAAACTGTAAAATTTAGGGATTTTTCCGCTTAAAATTGCCGCTATCAGCGATTATTAAAGTTTTGGGCGCAACTCCTTTAAAATTTTGTAATTTCTTTCATTTTCCTATTGTACTTTCTGAAAATTGTGGTACAATCATATACGTTAATTAATGCTCAGGCAAGGGGAGAGTGGATATGAAAAAAGAAAAATATTTCAGGCTTAACAAAGAAGAAACCGAGGCGCTGGCCCAGGAATATGGTACTCCGCTTCTGGTGCTTTCGCTGGAGCAGATTAAAAAAAATTACCGCCTTTTGCGCACGCATCTGCCGCGCGTTAAAGTTTTTTATGCCATTAAAGCCAATCCGCACAGGCGTATTTTGGAACTGATGCGTGACCTTGGCTCTAACTTTGACGTTGCTTCCGACGGGGAAATTATGGAATTAAGTTCCCTTGGCGTTGACGGCAGCAGGATGATTTACGCGAACCCGATGAAAACGGTAAACGGGCTGCGCGCCTGCCGTAATGCCGGTGTTGGCAAGATGACTTTTGACAGCGCAGGCGAAATAGATAAAATGGCGCGTGAGTGCCCGGGTGCAACGGTACTTTTGCGCATCAGGATAGATAACAGTTCGGCTCATGTCGATTTGAATAAAAAATTCGGCGCCGCCCGCGAGCAGGCTTTGGAACTTTTGCTGAAAGCAAGGGATGCCGGGCTTGACGCTGCCGGTATTGCTTTTCATGTAGGCAGCCAGACTACGAGCGCCGACCCTTATTTGTATGCGCTTGATATTGCGCGTGAAATTTTTGAAGAAGCAGCGGCAGCAGGCATGCAGCTGCGCATTATGGATATCGGCGGGGGCTTCCCCATTCCCGAACCGAAAGTACGCTTTAATTTGCAGGAAATGCTCAATCAGATTAACGCACGCCTTGACGAAGATTTTCCGGGAGTGGAAATCTGGGCAGAGCCCGGGCGTTTTATCTGCGGTACGGCAGTAAACCTTATTACCAGCGTTATCGGCGTAACCGAGCGCGGCGGGCAGCCGTGGTATTTCCTTGATGAAGGCCTTTACGGAACTTTTTCAGGCGTGCTTTTTGACCAGTGGGACTTTAAACTCATCAGCTTTAAAGAAGGCGAGCAGGTGCCCGCTACTTTTGCAGGCCCAAGCTGCGATTCGCTCGACATTATGTTCCGCGGCAAAATGACAGTGCGCCAGGAAGAAGGCGATTTAATCCTCGTGCCTATCTGCGGAGCTTATACATCGGCATCGGCAACAACTTTTAACGGCTTCAGCAAGGCCAATTTTGTTGTATGGGAAGATGTAAAGGAAACATTAATGACGCCGCAGCTTTTAAAAGCGCAGTAAAAGAAAGAATATTTTAGCTGTTAGTGCGTTTATGCTATGCGGCTGCGCCGAAAATGTTACAAAAAATTAATAATTTTAATAAATTATAGAAAGACTTGACAAATTTCTTTTAGCAGTGTATAATTTGCATTGTGCAATGATGTTTTTATACATTGCCTTAACTAACGCTTTCCCTTATTTTAGGCTGCTGTGCGCACATCTTTCCATGTGTGCGGCAGCCCTTTTTTATGCCAAAAATATTTTATTATGGTACAATTAAATAAAGCAGACTGACAGGAGGCAGATAATATGGACCAACAGGAATGGATGGGTTATGTTTCCCGTTTGGCTAACGGAGAATACCCTGTGCCGGTAGGCATGATACAGGATTATAATGACTGGCGCTGCCGCTCGATTGTAGGGCGCGCGCTTTACTGGATGGGCGATACCGAAAGCGCAATGCGTGTTTTAAGCACTGTTGTAAATGTAGAGCCCAATATGGATGATGACCCGGAATATGGTTTAAGCGAAGCGGAACACAAGGTTTTGTGCCTGCGTGATATTGCTGAAATAGTTTGGAAACTGGCAAAAAGCGAAGAAGCAGCCCTTACCTATTTAAAAGAAGCGTACGACCTGAGCCGTGCTTATAAACACAGCTTTCACAGCTGTGCCCGCGGCGATATGTTTTACCGCAGGCTGATGGTGCTGAGCGAAGCAGGCAAAAAGCAGCAGGCTGTTGATGAAGCTAAGGCAATGGTTGAAGCTGAAAAGGACAACAACGGTGTGAACCCGTATAAATATTTTGCACTGAAGTTTTTGGCAGAAGATGCGCATAACGCAGGCGATGACGCTAAAGCAAGTGAAATTTACGCCGAAGCCTTTAAATATTACCCGCAAAACGATATCGCAGAACGTGACCTGGCTAAAGCCGCAGCGGAAGAAGACGCCGCAAAACGCTATAAAGCCTATGAATTTTGCAGTACCGTGCAGTACAAACCGTGGGAAAAACAGCGCCCGATAGTGCTGCGCCGCGGTATTGACGATAAATAAAGAACTTTGTACGCCCCGTATTAATGCAGGGGCGTATTTTTTTGTAGCTAAAAATTCACAAATCTGTTACAATAGTACCAGCTGCTAATAATTTTAACAGAGGTGACGATGTGAATTTAAAAAATAAAGTTTTAGCATTAGGTATTTTATGTGCTTTGGGTTTGCCGCAGGCTGCCGGAGCAGAAGGCTTTGCCATTAACGAATGGAGTGCCGAAGGTGTTGCCATGGGCGGGGCGCGTATGTTTGCCGAAGGCGACGCTGCTAACGTAGCTTACAACCCGGCATCTATCACTAAGGTGGACGGCGAGGCGTTTAAGGTAAGCGCAACCTACCTTAGCCCGCACGGTGATTATGATTTGTATGACGGTAATGATGTTATTGAAAGCGGGCATAACCGTGTGCATTTTGGTTTTGCGCCCGGTACTTATTATGTAAAAAAACTGAACGACAAAGACTGGTTTGGCATCGGCGCATTCAGCCGCTTTGCTATGGTGTCCGAGTTTGAACGTAATTCACATGTTTCTACCAATGCATTTGTATCTCGTTTGGATGGCGTTAGCGTTACGCCGACTTTTGCGCATAAGTTTGATGACAAATGGAGCGCGGCTATTGGTGCAGAGGTTAACTATGTGCGTTTGACGATGGAAAAAAATATTGCATATGATCCTATAAATAAGATGGGCGTTGGTCCGACTCATACCAAGGGTGAAAGCTATGCTCTTGGGTGGAACGCTGCAGCGAATTATGCTTTTGATGATAAAAATGAAATCGGCATAGTTTACCGCAGCCGCATTAAACATTCCATGGAAGCAGATTTTAACGGCTATACAAATTCTTTATTGGGACGTGATTTTTCAGGTGATGCTTACGGCGAAGTAACTATGCCGGAATCGTGGCATATCGGTTACAGCCACAAGTTTAATGATAGAACCCGCGTAGAATTAAATGCGGTACGTACCGGTTGGGATACTTACGATGCTTTGAATATCACGACGCCGATGGGAGTTAGTGCTAGTCCTAAAAACTGGGAGGACGGCTGGCGTTACGCAATTGGTGTGGAGCATAAGCTAAGCGATAAATACACCGTAATGGCCGGCTTTGCTTATGATGAATCTTCCATTCCTTATAACGGTGGCGATTTTATGGTTCCGACCGGCAACCGCCGTACTTATTCCATCGGCGCGCGCTATAACGATGAAAAACAAACTGTGGCATTAGCACTCGGCTGGATGGATGTAGGTGATTTAAGATTTAAGTTTAGAGATTCAGACCCGAATCAAATTGGTAATGATGATCGTCATGCCCATACGCACGACAGCTTTACCAAAATTATCGGCATCAGCTACCAGCGCAATTTTTAATTCAATGTAAAATTTTTAAAATCCCTGTTTTTTAGCAGGGATTTTTGTTTACTTTGGCGTCTGTAATTTTGAAATTCATGCAGTTTTGTATTATAATTATTAAAGATATGTATTTTACCTGCCTGCCATTTTGGCGGCAGTTATGGAAGGATGATGAAGTATGAAAACTTATGCTCCTGTTACCGAAGAAGTAATTGAAGCATTAAAAGGTGTTGTAGGCGCTGAATACGTTATGACTGATGCTGAAACACTGGAACACTATCAGACTGACGAAGAAACAGACCCGCGTAAATTCCACAAGCCGGAAGTTGTTGTAAAACCTGCTTCTGCTCAGAAAATTGCGGAAATTATGAAACTTGCCAATAAATTTGATGTGCCCGTTACCGTACGCAGTGCAGGCACCAGTCTTGCTGACGGTGCAATACCTGTCTGCGGCGGCATTGTGCTTTTAATGGAACGTTTGAATAAAATTATTGAGCTGAATACCGAAGGCATGTATCTTGTTACCGAAGCCGGTGTGCCTACTATTGAAGTTCAGCATGTTGCCAACGAAGCAGGTTATCTATATGCAGGCGACCCGTGCAGCGCCGACAGCTGCTTAATCGGCGGCAACCTGGCAACCAACGCAGGCGGAAATAAGGCAGTGCGTTATGGCACTACCCGCGACCAGGTTCACGAAATTGAATTTGTAAGCCCGACCGGTGAGATTATTGAAGTTGGCGCACGTTTGAAAAAATGCTCTACCGGCTACTGCCTGGAACAGCTTATTATGGGCAGCGAAGGTACTTTGGGCATTATTACCAAGGCAACCCTTAAACTTTTGCCGCTGTGCCCGTATAAGTTCGACCTTGTTGCCGTGTTTACCGACCCGGACAAAGCTATTGATTTGGTGCCGCTGCTTTTAAAGGCAGGCATTGACCCGACCAGTATTGAATACATGGATAATACCTATGTACGCACTACCGCAGATTACTGCGAATATAAAAATGTGCCGCATTATGAGGACGGCATTTATGTTATCGTTACCGTTGAAACCTACAACGAAGACGAACTGGATATGAAGATGGAACGCCTTGACGAGCTGTGCACCGAAGCAGGTGCGGTAGAAGTGCTGGAAGCAGACGAACGCATCTGGAAAATGCGCCGCAACTGCCAGGAAAGCGTGCGTCTTATCAGCCTCGTATCCCTTACGGACGATGTTGTTGTGCCGCGCGATAAAGTTGCCGACGCAGTTAAATTTGTTATGAAAACCGGCGAAAAATATCCGTTCACGCCGCTTATCTGTGCCCATGTAGGCGACGGCAACCTGCATATTGTATTGTGCAAATGCGATTTGACCGACGAAGAATGGGAAAACAACGTACAGGCATTCCACGACGAAGTTTATACCTATGCTTACAGCATTGGCGGACGCCTTGCCGGCGAACACGGCATTGGGGCCAAAAAACTTGCCGAAATGGAAAAATATACCCGTCCGGGCGAACTGAATTTAATGCGCACCATTAAAAAAGCCATGGACCCGAAATGTATTTTGAACCCCGGTAAGATTTTTAATGTAGATTAAAAATCTTAAATGAAGGACAGCAGAAAGGATTTGAGAAAATGATGAACTACAAACCGGTCACCGAAGAAGTACTGGAGGCTCTGCGCAAAGCAGTAGGCGCTGAATATGTAATGACCGACCCCGAAACTCTTGATAAATACAAAACGGACGAAGAAACCGACCCGCATTACCATCATCTGCCGGAAGTAGTTGTAATGCCTGCCAATGCCGAAGAAGTGGCAGCCGTTATGAAAATTGCCAACGAGTTTGACGTGCCGGTTACCCCGCGCAGCGCCGGTACCAGCGTATCCTGCGGCGCAGTGCCCGTTTGCGGCGGTATTGTACTTTTAATGGAACGCATGGATAAAATTCTTGAGCTTAACAAAGAAGGCATGTACATGGTTGTTGAAGCCGGTGCCAGAACTTTGGAAATTCAGGAATACGCCAATAAAGAAGGCTTTTTGTATGCAGGCGATCCGTGCAGCGCCGACAGCTGCTTAATCGGCGGCAATATTGCAACCAACGCCGGCGGCAACAAGGCTGTACGTTACGGCACTACCCGCAATCAGGTTTACTCTGTTGAAGTTGTTACCCCTACCGGCGATATTGTAACGCTTGGCTCCACCCTTAAAAAGAACAGCACCGGCTACTGCCTGGAACAGCTTGTAATGGGCAGTGAAGGCACTTTGGGCATTATTACCAAGGCCACTCTTAAGCTTTTGCCGCTGTGCCCTTATAAACTGGATATCCTCGCTATCTTTACCGAGCTTGACAAAGCCATCGGCGTTGTGCCGAACCTGATTAAAGCAGGCCTGAACCCGACCAGCGTTGAGTTTATGGACAACGGCTTTGTACGCAGCGCCAGCGATTACTGCGAACTGAAGCTGCCGCATTACGAGGACGGCTATTATGTAATTATTACGGTTGAAACCTTTAATGAAGAAGAACTGGAAAGCAAAATGGAGCAGCTTGACGAAATCTGCACCGAAAGCGGGGCAACCGATGTTCTGGAAGCCGACGAGCGCGTATGGAAAATCCGCCGCAACTGCCTGGAATCCACCCGCGTGCTGAGTCTTATCAGCACTTCGGACGATTTGGTTGTGCCGGTTGATAAAATTGCCGAGTGCATTGAACATCTTAACGAAGTTTCCAAAAAATACAGCTTTAAACTGCTGTGCCTGGCCCATGCCGGTGACGGCAACCTGCATTTCCAGATTCTGAAATGCGATTTAAGCGAAGAAGAATGGGAAAAACAACTCAGCGAATTCCACGCCGAAGCCTATGCTTATGTTTACAGCCTTGGCGGACGCCTGAGCGGCGAGCACGGCATTGGCGCCAAGAAGCTGCCCGCTATGGAAAAATATACCGACCCTGTCGAAATGAAAATGATGCGTGCTATTAAAGCCGCTCTTGACCCGAAAGGAATTTTAAATCCGGGCAAGGTATTTAACGTTCGTTAAAAAATAAAATCCTCCGCTTTATGGCGGAGGATTTTTTAGTTAGTAACGGTAATGTTTTCCTTTGGTATTTTATGCCAGTCAAATAAAGGAAGGAGTTCTGCTGCTTTCACAGATTCTTCTTTATCAATCAGCCCGGCTGAAAAGGCAAGCCTGCCGATAACTTCTTCCGGCGTATAACGGCTGCGCAGAGCGCCCATGTCCAAATCCATGTCGCGTTTGGCAAGGCGGCGGCCGTCCGGCGCGGTTAAAAGCGGCAAATGCCCAAACTGCGGCGGCTTAAAGCCCAAAAGCCTGTATAAATAAAGCTGCGGCGCGGAAGAACTTAAAAGGTCGCGCCCGCGTATTACTTCCGTAACGCCCATAAGCGCATCGTCAATAACAACGGCTAACTGGTAGGCATAAATGCCGTCGCTGCGGCGTACGATGAAATCGCCCCATTCGCGGGCAAGGTTAAGGCTTTGCCTGCCGTAGTGCCTGTCGTTAAAGGTTATGGTTTCATCCGGTACTTTAATGCGCCAGGAATGTTTATGGCTCTGCATTTTACTGCGGCGTTCATCTTCCGTTAAATTACGGCAGGTGCCCGGGTAAATAAACTGCCCGTCGCTTGTATGCGGCGCGCTTGCCGCGTGCAGCTCGGCGCGGCTGCAAAAACATGGGTAAATTAAATTTTGGGCGGCCAGTTTTTCAAAAAATTCTTTATAAATTCCGCTGCGGCGGCTTTGGTAAAATTCATCCGGCGCTTTGCCGGGAAAGGCGCCGCTGTCCCAATCGAGCCCCAGCCACAGAAGGTCATCCATTAAAAGGCGCGCTTTTTCTTCCGTGCAGCGCGAAGTGTCGAGGTCTTCAATGCGCAGGAGCATGCTGCCGTTTTGCGCGCGTGCGCTCAGCCAGGCCAAAAGTGCGCAGAATATATTGCCGAGGTGCATTCTGCCGCTGGGTGAAGGGGCGAAACGCCCGCAGATTTTAGCGTCAGCCATTGTGTCAGCTCCTTTTTGTTTTAATTATATTCATTGTAACATTGATTAAACTAATTTTACAGGTTTTTGCAGCTTACTTTTACTTTGCTTTTTTGCCTTTTTGCTGTAAAATATAATTATGTGGGCGTATGCCCGTTGATATAAGGAGGAATATTTTGGTAAGAAAAACTTCTGAAATGGTAGAAGCCGGTATTTTGGCGGCTATTGCCGTTTTGTTTGCTATACTCGGCACTTATCTGCCGGTGCTTGGCGTTATTTTTAATTTTCTGTGGGCAGTTCCGGTAGCGGTTTGCGGCATGCGCAACGGACTGCGCTGGAGCATAATGACTTTAATTGTAGCGGGCGCGGTCATAGGCTCGCTGCTCGGACCGGTGCAGGCTCTTTCCGTAATGGCCATGTTCGGCCTTTTGGGGCTGGCGCTGGGCGAGTGCATGTACCGCGGTTACACGCCTGCCAAAACTCTGGTATATAGTTCTGCGGCAACCTTTGTTTCCATTTTATTAAGCATGGGGCTGGCAATGCTTGTAATGGGCACCAATCCCGTGGATATAATGTTCAGCGGCCTTGAAGAAGCCTTAAATGAAACTCAGGGTTATTACAGGGCTGCCGGAATGAGTGAGGAGCAAATTGCAGCGGCTGTGCAGTCCAATAAAGATATGATTGAGCTTATCCGCTTAATCCTGCCCGGCTCGCTTATTGTATGTTCGCCGATAATTGCTTTTGCCAATTATATGGGTTCGCGTAAAGTGCTTTCAAAAATGGGCGTTGCTTTTGCGCCCCTGCCGCCGTTTAAAAACTGGCGTGTATCGGAATATTTAATCTGGCCTTTCGCGCTTTCCATGGGCTTTATGGCAACTTATCCGGACGCTCCGAAGCTGGCTTTTGAAATTGCCATCAATATTCAAACCGTAACCAGCGTAGCCTTTTTATTTCAGGGCTGGGCTGTAATTTACTGGTGGCTTGAGAAAAACGGCAAGCCTTTATGGCTGGGAGCAGTAAGCGTAGTGCTGGCATTGTCGGTGCAGTTGGTTTCTACATTTATTGTACTTCTGGGTGCGTTTGAATCTGTTTTTGACAATCGTAATTTAAAAGAACGCAGCCTGTAAAGGGAGCGGGTAAAATGTTTAACAAAATCTGGAACTTCTGGAATGATATGAAAGTGCCGTTAGGCATCATCGTTGGCTTTACTGTTGTACTGGCCTTTTACGGCTGGTGGTGGCTTGCCGTTGGCCTTGCGGCGATAGGCTGCTTTTACTGGTATGCCAGACGGCAGTTTTACAGCAAAGAAGTGCAGTTTAACGGCTACCTTGATACCATTGTGCGCAATATTGAGCGTACCAGCCATTATGCCGTAAGAAACCTTGACGTGGCTATGGCCGTATTCGGGCAGGACGGCAAATTACAGTGGAAAAACGAGCTGTTTGTGGAATATGCCGGTTTTGCCGGAGTGAAAAATGTAGACGGCAAACGCCCGGAAGAAATTTTTGACCTGCCGGAAAACGCCTTTGACGCTTTAAGCATTAAAGACGGCGAACGCCTGCTTTTAATTAACGGCCGTTATTACCGCCTGCGCCATTGCCGTGTGCTGGCAGGCGAAAGGGCCGGCAAAAAAGAAAGTAAAGGCTACAGCCTGATATTTTATTTAACGGATGTTACGGATTTTGAACTTTTGCGCCAGAAATACGCCAACGAAAAACTCTGCCTTGCTTACGTGCGTTTTGATAACTACGAAGACGTAACCAAAGGCATGGGCGAAAGCACGCGCGCCAATATTTCCGGCGAAGTAAACGAAGTCCTCAGTAAATGGGCCGAAGAAGAAAACGGCTTTATTCTTGCCAACAATAAAGAAAGTTTTCTGGTCGGCATCAACCAGGCTTCTTTGCAGGACTTAATGGAAAAGAAGTTCCCTGTTTTGGATAAGATACATGAAATACAGGTAGGCAATAAAATTACGCCTACTATCAGCGTGGGCATTGCCTGCGACGGCCGCAGCCTGGAAGAAGTAAGCCTTAACGCTGCCAAAGCGCTTGATTTGGCGCTTGGGCGCGGCGGCGACCAGGTTGTTGTGGCAATAGGCGGCAGCTTACAGTTCTTTGGCGGCATTACAACCGTTACGGCCAAAAGCACGCGCGTGCGTGCCCGCATTGTGGCGCATACCGTGCATGAACTGATGGTTTCGGCCGAAAAGGTTTTTGTAATGGGCCATACAATGGAAGATTTCGACGCTATCGGCAGTGCTATCGGTATGGCAAAAATGGCACGCAGCCTTGGCAAGGAAACCTATATTGTTGTCAGCGGGCAGAATGAATCGGTGCGCAAAATTGCCGAAACACTGCGCAGCAACGATATGAAACTGATGGATGAAGACGATGTTTATGCGGATATTATGGTAGAGGAAGAAGAAGCGCTGAAGCATATTTCGCCCAAGTCGCTTTTGGTTCTGGTTGACCACCACCGCAAAATGCTCTGTGCCAGCCAGAAGGTGCTGGACGCTATTCCGTGGCGCATTATTATCGACCATCACCGCCGCGCGGAAGACGCCATTAAAAACACTACGCTGCAATATATGGAACCGTCATCGTCATCTACAAGCGAACTGGTAACGGAGCTTGTGGGCTACTTTAACGACAGGCTGGAATTTACCAAAGGCGAGGCAACTGCGCTTTATGCCGGTATTGTTGTCGATACCAAAAACTTTGCCGTGCAGACCGGCGAGCGTACCTTTGAAGCGGCAGCCCTTCTGCGCCGCAGCGGTGCCGACCCGAATATGGTGCGCCAGCTGTTTAAGGATGACCTTGATTCCGTACAGGTTAAATCGCGCCTGGTGGCAGAAGCCGAAATGCCGGAACCGGGCATGGTAATTTCTGTTTACGAAAATGCGCCGAAAGAAGTTAAATCGTCTGTTATTGCGGCTCAGGCAGCCGATACAATGATTAATATTACCGGCGTTTGCATGAGCGTTGTTATAACCGAATATTCCGCTGACGGTTCTTTGGGCGTAAGTGCCCGCAGCGACGGTACCGTTAACGTACAGATTATTATGGAAGAACTGGGCGGCGGCGGACATCAGACAGTAGCCGGCGTACAGCTTAAAAATATCAGTGTTGAAGAAGTTAAAAAACAAATTATCGCGTTAGCGAAAAAACAGTTAGAGGAGAATGAAAATAATGAAAGTGATTCTGCTGCAGGACGTTAAAAATTTAGGCAAAAAAGGTGATATTGTAGAAACCGCGGAAGGCTATGGCCGCAACTACCTGCTGCCGCGCAAAATGGCAAAGGAAGCCAACGCAGCCAACTTAAACCAGGCTAAAAAAGACCAGGCAACGCAGGCGCACCGTGCCGCTCAGCGCAAGGACGAAGCTGTAATGCTTGCCGCCCAGCTGAAAAAAGTACACGTAGTTGTTAAAGTGCGCGTGGGCGAAAACGGAAAAATGTTTGGCAGCGTAACCAGCAAAGATGTTGCCGAAGCCTTAATTGAACAGACCAAACTTGATATTGACCGCCGCAAGGTAGAACTGAAGGGCTCTGTAAAAGGCATTGGCGAATACACCGCTGTTGCCAAACTGCATCCGGAAATTTCTGCCGAGTTTGCCGTAACCGTAGCGGCAGAATAAGGCGTTTGCCATGATTGACAGAGTACCACCGCAGAACATAGAGGCGGAACAGGCAGTTTTAGGCGCAATGCTGCTTGAAAGGGAAGCCATTGCCAAAGTGATGGAAAAACTGCGCTCCGAAGATTTTTACCGTGAGGCGCATAAGGTTATTTTTAACGCCATGCTGGAACTTTATAACCGCAATGAAGCAGTCGATTTGGTAACGGTAACCGAGGTTTTAAAAAAGAACGGCAAGCTGGAAGACGTTGGCGGCATTGCCTATGTTACTTCGCTGGCTAATTCCGTGCCGACGGCCGCCAATGTGGTTTATCACGCCGGTATCGTCGAAGAAAAATCCATTCTGCGCCAACTGGTGCGTTCCGCTACGGAAATTGCGGAACTTGGCTACGAAGGCAGCGAAGATGTAAGCGATATTATTGACAGCGCCGAAAAGAAAATACTTGATATTTCCAACCGTAAAAAGGATACCGACTTTGTGCCAATTAACAACATTGTTATGGATTCCTTTAAGGATTTGGAAGCATTAATGAATAACAAGAACGGCTTAACAGGCCTGCCGACCGGTTTTGTTGATTTTGACAACCTTACCAGCGGCCTGCACGGCAGTGATTTTATTATTCTGGCAGCACGCCCTTCCATGGGTAAAACGGCACTGTCGCTGAACATTGTGCAGAACGTTGCCATCCGCAGCGGCAAGCAGACGGACGGCAAGCCGAAGGTAGTTGCTTTTTTCAGTTTGGAAATGAGCAAGGAGCAGCTTGTGCAGCGTATGCTCTGCGCCGAAGCAAATATCGATTCGCAGCGTCTGCGTATCGGTGAACTGCGTGACGAGGACTGGATTCAGCTTATACAAACAGCCGATTCTTTAAGCGCCGCGCAGATTTATATCGACGATACGGCAGGCATAACGGCAATGGAAATGCGCAGCCGTGCGCGCCGTTTAAAAGCTGAACACGGTCTTGATTTAATCGTTGTCGACTACTTGCAGTTAATGCAGGGCAGCGGCAAGCGAAATTTAAGCGGTGACCGCCAGCAGGAGGTTTCCGAAATTTCCCGTTCGCTGAAAGCACTGGCGCGTGAACTGAATGTGCCGATTATCGCACTGTCGCAGCTCAGCCGCAGCGTGGAATCGCGTCAGGTTAAACGCCCGATGCTTTCTGACCTGCGCGAATCGGGCTCTTTGGAGCAGGACGCCGATATTGTAATGTTCCTGTACCGCGAAGATTACTATAACCCCGAAACCGAAAATAAAAACATAACGGAACTTATCGTCGCCAAGCACCGCAACGGTCCGGTTGGCACGGTAAACCTGTTCTTCCACAAGCAATTTACCAAGTTTGTAAGCCTTGCTAAAAGGGAAGAATAAAAAGCATCAAAAACTCCCGTACATTACGTGCGGGAGTTTTTGCATACAAATAAAGGCAGCATATTATATGCTGCCTTTAAAATTAGATTTTGGTGGAGACTAAGGGGATTGAACCCTCGGCCTTACGGATGCGAACCGTACGCTCTCCCAGCTGAGCTACGTCCCCATACAAATAAAGTATAGCACTTTGCATTTGCAGGTACAATATAAAATTTAAAATTCTGCTTTGGCAGATGTTTTTTGCTGGCGGTGTTTTGCCGCTTCAAGCAGTGCTGTGCGTTCGTTGGGCAAATTGCCGCTGCGGACACGTTCCAGCAGGTATTTTAAAAATATGCCAGTTTCCGCGCCGTCCGTTATAATTTGCGCAAGGTCGGCTCCGTTTACGGCAAGGTCGGCAGTATGCACCGGCATTTTATTGCGGGCAATTTCTATCACGGCATCTGCCAGTTCGCGCCCTTCTGCCATCAGCTGCGGGTTGTTGCCGGCGTGTGTTGCGCCCATGTCTGCCAAAAACACTTCTTTCAGCTGCGAGAAGGCTTCCGTTAAATCTTTGGAGGTGCGGAATTCGCCGCTCGCAGCTTCGGCACGTACCCAGCGCGTCAGCGTGCGTTCTTTGGTAAACATCATCGGCGCAAAGCGCATATGGCGCGATACCAACCATACAACGCGCTTGGCAAAATCTTTAGGGTAGTGCAGGCGCGTCATTACTTCCTGCGCCATAACTGCGCTTAACGCTTCGTGCCCGTGGTCACTGGGCGAACCGTCCGGATGGGTGCCACGGATGCCGGGCATGCCTTTGCCGAGGTCATGCAGCAGCATGGCCCAGCGGATTGTTAAATCGCGCGGGCTGTTATCAACGGCTTTTAATGTATGCTCCCAGGCGTTGTAACAGTGAAAACGCCTGTTTTGCGGCAGCCCTTCGAGGTGGCGCAGTTCCGGCAGAATGTCAATTTCATGATATGCGCCGTTTTCTTTTACGCGGCATTTGGCGTCTGTCAGCCCAGTTGCCATCAGCAACATCAGGCCTTTGCCTGCATATTTGCCTGTAAGCAGCTTGTCAAGTTCGGTGCGCACGCGTTCAAGCGATAAACCGGCGCAGTTTACGGTGGGAAAACTGAAATTGCGCGGCATATAGTAAGGCGTATTTTCTTCGCCGAAGGGCGGCAGCACGCCGTTTTCCTGCACATAGTCAAAGCCAAGCTGGGCAACAAAACGGCAGGCGCGCAGCATACGCAGTGCGTCTTCGCTGTAACGCTGCCCGGCGTCGCCTACGGTGCGCAGAATATGGTTTTGTAAATCTTCCATGCCGTTATGGTAATTATATATTCTGCCGTTTATATCCATTGCCATAGCGTTAACGGTAAAATCACGGCGGCTTAAATCTTCGCGCAGCGATTTGCTGAACCATACTTTTTCCGGCTTGTGGGCGTCAGCGCCATAACTTTCTCCGCGGAAGGTGGTAATTTCCGCAGGAACGCCGTCTATAACGGCAACCACGCAGCCAAAGTTCTGTCCGAGGTTATCAATGGTTTTAATATTGTTGGTACGGCATACCGCGCTGATTTCTTCCGGCGTGGCGCTGGTGGTAATGTCAAAATCGTCGGGCGTCAGTTTTAAAAGCAAATCGCGCACGGCACCGCCGACAATGTAAGCCTCATAGCCTGCTTCTGTAAGCATATGCAGTATTTTTTTTACATAATCCGGTATTGCAGTCATTTTTACCTCATTCGTAGTCCATACCGTCATTTTTCAGGCGATATTCCACATTAATGCCAAAATATTCCCACAGCACCTCTTTTAAGTCGGCGCCGTTTTTTATTTTATAGCGGTATTTAACCCTGCCGCTCAGGTAAAATTTTAAAAAGTTGCCACGAATAGTGATGTTGCAGTCTTCGCGGAAGATGGAAAGCTCTTTTTCTTTGTTAAAGGGCGAATCCGGATGGGCGTCGCACCAGAAAGAAGGGAAAACGTAATCTTTTTCCAGCTGCGGTTCTTCGGTAAAGCCAAGCATGCGTTTCCACGGTTTGCCTTTTTCCTTCTGCCACAGCAGCCAGCCCCAAAACTCGTCGCGCGTAAATTTGTACTGGCTGATGCCGTCGCTCTGCACGCGCTGTTCCTCCAGCAAAAGCGGTATGCGCGGGCTTTCGCTGTTAACTCCGACGTCGGTGATATAGCGTTTGCCGTCAATTGTTACGCACATGTTGCGGTGCTGGCGCATCTGGTACACGTTTATCTTATTAATGAAGCGCCCGGCGAAGCTGACGAAATTAAAGCCCAGCGATTCGAGCAGCCAGGCGTACAGCCCGTTCAGCTCAAAACAAATGCCGCCGCGGTTATGCAGGATGAGTTTATTAAACATGTCCTCGCGCTTCAGCGACGTTATTTTGCTGTTAAGGCAGTCAAAATTATCATAGGGGATGTATTTTAAATGCGCGTCATGCAGTTTCTGCAGCGTTGCTAAATCAGCCTTGGGCGTAAAATTTTCCAGCTGGAGCTTATGCAGGTACTGCTTTATTTGTTCTTTGGTCATTGGTTTAGAGCGCAGTTTCATAGGCTTCATCTCCAATCGGCTTTCCTATATTTATTGTAGCATGGCAGAAGTTTAATTAAAATGTTTTTGTTATTATTATGGTAAAATGTAAAGCGGCGGAGGTGTAAAATGGTAATTTTAATGGGAAAATGCAGCTAATTTACGTTTGTGCCGTGAATATGGCTGCAAGTATATTGTAATTGACGGAAATTATGATGCAGCGCAAATAGCCGCGCAGATTAAAATGCTTTAATTAGGCGGCGTGCTGTGATAAAATATAAAGATAACATGGGTTAATATGCCTTGGAGGTTGTTTTGCAGAACAGAATGCCGCTTGTTGAAGCGATGCTGAAATATAAAAACGAAATGGTTTATCCCTTCCATACGCCCGGGCACAAGGGCGGGCGCGGAATGGAAGCGCTTTTAAAAAACGAACTCGGCGCAGGTGCCGCGTCGATGGATGTATCGCTGATGAGCGAACTGGATGATATTCATGCGCCTTCTTCATATATTATGGAAGCGCAGAATTTAGCGGCGCAGCTGTATGGCAGCGACAGGTGCTTTTTTGCCGTTAACGGCACAACGGGCGCTATTCATGCCATGCTGATGGCGGCCTGCAAAGCAGGAGATAAAGTTTTAGTGCCGCGCAACGCTCACCGCAGTGTGGCGGGTGCGCTGCTTCTGGCAAATTTGGAACCTGTTTTTGCAATGCCGGAATATGACGCGGTATTTGGCATTAACACGCAAATTACGCCGCAGGCGGTGGAAGCAATGTTTGCGCGCCATGCGGATATTAAAGCCGTGCTGGTGACAAGCCCAAATTATTACGGGCAGGCTGCGGATTTAAAAGCCATTGCCGGAATTGCCCATGCCCATAATGCCGTCCTTTTGGTGGATGAGGCGCACGGGCCGCACCTTGGCTTCAGCAGTAAGCTGCCGCCTTCGGCTTTGCAGTGCGGGGCGGATGTTTGCGCACAGAGCACGCATAAAATTCTGGGCGCTATGACGCAGTGCTCGTTGCTGCATGTTAAAGGCGGGCGCATTAATTTAACGCGTGCCGCGGAAGCGGTGAGCCTTTTGACAACTACAAGCCCCAATTATTTGCTGATGGCTTCAATAGACGCCGCACGCTATACTTTGGCTGTGCAGGGCGAAAAACTGATTGAGCGTGCTCTGGCAGCGGCAGAAAAGCTGCGCAGCTGCTTAAGTAAATTTGCCGGGCTGAAACTGTTGGATGCAGGCTACACCGGCAAAAACGGCATAGCCGGGTTTGAATGCACCAAAGTAACGGTTAATACGGCGGCGTGGGGTTACAGCGGCACGGAAGCCGGCGATGCCCTGCGCAAGGCAGGAATTGCCGTGGAGCTTACCGACGCGCAGAACGTGCTTTTTTTGGTAACCTTTGCAGACGGCGGCGCAGAATATGATGCCGTGCTTGAAAAAATAAGCCGTGTTTTTGCAGGCTTGGAGCAGCATAAACGCGCCCCTTTAAAAGAACAAAACTGCTGGAAGCTGCCGGAGTTTGTTACGGCAGTGCCGCTGCGCAGTGCGTTTGACGCGGAAACGGAAAGCCTGCCGCTGCAAGAGGCGGAAGGCAGAATCTGCGCGGAGCAAGTGAGCTTTTATCCGCCGGGCATACCGGTGCTGTGGCCGGGCGAACTTGTTACGGCAGAAGTAATTGACTACTGCCTGCGCATGAAAAAGCTGGGGCTGCCTGTCAGCGGGCCGGCCGATTATACATTAACAGAACTGCGGGTGATTAAATAAATGGCAAAAGGTTATTTTATCAGCCTGGAAGGCGCAGACGGCTGCGGCAAAACCACGCAGCTGGAGCATGTGGCTGAAGAATTGAGAAGGCTTGGGCGTGAAGTTGTATGCACGCGTGAACCGGGCGGTACGAGGCTGGCTGAAAGCCTGCGCGCAATGGTGCTTGACCCGGAACTGATAATGAATGCCCGTACGGAAACGCTTTTATATATTACGGCGCGTGCCGACCATGTTGCGCGGGTAATTAAACCGGCGCTGCTGGCGGGTAAAATTGTGCTGTGCGACCGTTTCAGCGATTCTACCGAAGTATATCAGGGAATTGTACGCGGGCTGCCCTTGCAGGCCATTCATGGTTTAAGCACTTTTGCTTCCGGCGGTTTGGAGCCGGATTTAACAATACTGCTTGACGGCGACCCGGACCTTTTAGCGGCAAGGCGTGCTTTGCGCGGCGTTGAAGACCGCTATGAAAATGCCGGGCTGGAATTTCAGAAGAAGGTGCGGGACGGTTTTATGCTGCTGGCAGAAAAATACCCGGAACGCATTTTTAAAATTAATGCTTTGCAGGATGAACAGAAGGTAACTGCTGAAATTATGCGTGTTATTAATACTACCATTAAAATATGAGGTTAATTATGTGGGATGAAGTGCTGGGACACCAACAGAATAAAGAGTTTTTGCAAAAACTGCTGAAACCCGGCAGCCGCCCGCATGCCCTTTTGTTTTATGGTATGGGCGGCATTGGCAAAAAAATGCTGGCCCTGCATTTTGCAAAAACGTTTTTATGCAAGTCTGCGGCAAAAAAGCCTTGCGGTATTTGCGAGAGCTGCCGCCTGATGGATATTGAAAACAATAGTTTTGCCCATCCGGATTTTTATCTGCTGACGGCAGAAGAAGCAGGCAAGGACATCAAAATCGAGCAGGTGAAGGAAATGGCAAAGCAGGCGGCATTTGCGCCGGTGCTTTCCGAACATAAAGTATGCATTATAGACGATGCCGGGCAGATGACGGCAGAAGCGGCCAACAGCCTTTTAAAACTTCTGGAGGAGCCGCCTCCGGGCTGGATGTTTATTTTAATTACGCAGCAGGCAGAGCGTCTTTTGCCGACGGTGCTGTCGCGCGTGGTGCGCCTGCGTTTTGAGTCGCCGGACAGCAGTGCCGTCCAGCAGATACTGAAAGCGAAAGGCATTACTCAAAACACACAGGTACTGGCGGCTCTTGCAGGCGGTTCGCCGGGCAGGGCGTTAAGTTATAATCAGGCAGATATTTTTGCAATCCGCCGTGAGGCGCTTGATTTACTGAAAAAACTGCCGCTGCAAAATCCTTTTGGTTATATTGCGGCGCTGGGCTGGGGCGAAAAATACGACCGCGCGGCCGCGCTGCTTTTAACGGAACAGTTTATTTACCTTCTGCGCGATGTGCTGCTTTTGCAGAGCGGTGCAGGCGGGCAGGTATACAATACGGATATTATGGCCGGGCTTGACGGCATTGCCGCAGATTGGCCTTTACATACAGCCAGGCAGGGCGTAAACGCTGCGCAGGAAGCCTGGCAGAACATTAATAAAAATGTAAGCGCCAAAAATGTTTTGGAGGCGCTGGTTTTGAAACTTTATTTACTGCGGAAGGAGTGAAAATTTTGCTGAAAGTAGTAGGCATTAGGTTTAAAAAAGCAGGTAAAATATATTATTTTGACCCGGTTGATACCGGCGTTGAAGTTGGCGACCACGTAATTGTGGAAACGGTGCGCGGTTTGGAATACGGAACGGTTGTTATCGGCGCGAGAGAGGTTGAGGAAAACAAGCTTGTTTCGCAGCTGAAACCCGTTATGCGCAAGGCAACCGAACAGGACGCGCTGAAGGTGCAGGAAAATAAAGTGCGCGAAAAAGAAGCCTTTAACATCTGCCTGCGCAAAATTGCCAAGCACGGGCTCCCCATGCGGCTGATTGATGTGGAATTTACTTTTGACGTTAACAAGATTATTTTTTATTTCACGGCAGACGGGCGTATCGATTTCCGTGAACTGGTTAAGGATTTGGCGTCCGTATTCCGTACCCGTATTGAACTGCGCCAGATTGGCGTGCGTGACGAAGCAAAAATGCTGGGCGGAATCGGCAGCTGCGGCAGGCCTTTGTGCTGCGCTACCTTCCTCGGCGATTTTGAACCGGTATCCATCAGGATGGCCAAAGACCAGAACCTGTCGCTGAACCCGGCCAAGATTTCCGGCGTGTGCGGCAGGCTGATGTGCTGCTTAAAATACGAAAACGATGTGTATTGCAGCGGCTGCTGCGGCAAACGTTCCGTGCCGGAACGTGTGGAAGCACCGAAGGTTGGCGTTATGGTTGTTACGCCGCTCGGCGAAGGCCGCGTTATGGGCGTTAACCGCGCTATGCGCACCGCTTCCGTACAGCTTACGCCGGACAATACCATTCAGGTGGAATGGGACGAAATCGTGGATGCTTCCAAGGCGGATAAAATTTAATGGTACACAGCGGAATCAGGCGCGATTCCCTGCCGGGCTGCGGTTATGTAGTCTGGCAGGACGCCGGTGAATTTACTTTTACAACGGATTCTGTGTTCGTGGCGGCATTTGCGCATCTGGTAAAAAAGGCGCAGGTGCTGGAACTTGGCAGCGGCACAGGGGCAATAAGCCTGTTTTTGGCGGCGCGCGGCGCGGAAAAGGTAACCGGGATAGAGTTTAACCCCAAAGTTACCGCCCTTATGGAGCGCAGCATTAAAGATAACGGGCTTGAAGAAACAGTAAATGTAATTGGCGGCGATTTGCGCGAAATTAACAAATATTTTAAAACCGAAAGCATGGATTTGGTAATTGCCAACCCGCCCTACCGCAACAGCGGCAATACCCGCAAAATTGGCACTGCCGCCTGCCACGAGGTAACGGCTGATTTGCGTGACTTTTTTAAAGCAGCGGCGTATGCCGTGCGCTACCGCGGGCGCTTTGCCATTGTGCAGCTGCCCGACCGTTTTGCTGAGTGCATGCAGCTGGCAGCGGAGTTTGGCTTGCAGCCTAAACGTTTGCAATGGGTACACAGCGCGGTTGACAAACCTGCATGGATATTTTTGATGGAAATGGTTAAGGGCGGCAGCTACGGGCTTGATGTTTTGCCGCCGCTTGTAATGTACAACGCCGACGGAACTTTAAGCGCGCAGGCACTGGCGTATTACGATAAATCGAAGGAGCAGGCAAAATGACGGAAGCCGGAACTTTATATCTTTGCGCAACGCCGATAGGCAATCTGGAAGATATTACGCCGCGCGTACTGCGCACTTTAAGCGAAGCCGATATTATTGCGGCGGAAGATACGCGCCATACCTTGCAGCTTTTAAGCCATTTTAATATTAAAGGGCATTTGGTGCGCTATGATGAGCACAGCAAGGATAAAAACGGGCCGAAGCTGATAGCAGAACTTTTGGACGGCAAGAATGTAGCGCTTGTCAGCGACGCGGGCTTTCCCGGCATTGCCGACCCCGGCGAGCAGCTGGCACGCGAAGCGATTGACGCAGGCATAAAAGTTGTGCCGCTGCCTGGCGCAAATGCCGCACTGTGCGCGCTGATTGCTTCAGGGTTGCCGTCATCACCGTTCTTTTTCGGCGGGTTTCTGCCCAAAAGCAAAAAAAACAGGGCAGAGCAGCTTGCGGCGTGGAAGAACATTCCTTCGACAATAATATTGTATGAAGCGCCGCACCGTATTAAAGACGTGCTGAAGGAAATACTGGCGGCGTGGGGCGACAGGCAGCTTGCCGCTGCGCGCGAGCTTACCAAGCTGCACGAAGAATTCTTCCGCGGCAGCGTAACGGAATGCCTGGCATGGCTGGAAGCGCAGCCGCCGCGCGGCGAGTTTTGCCTTGTTATAGCGCAGGGGGAGGCTGATGTGCAGGAAGAAACGCAGGCAGCCGATCCGCTGGACGAAGTAAAGGCACTTATTGCGCAGGGTATGGATAAAAAAGCAGCGCTGGCACAGGTTGCCAAAGCGCGCAAAGTGCCAAAGCGCGAGCTTTATAACAGATTACTGGCCGAAGAATAAAAGGGTTTACTTTTATTTTTAATAAGGGTATAATAAAAGCACAACAAAGCAGCAGTGTAACCAGTCTGTATGGTACACCAAAAGCAAAAACCGGGAGTGGCAGCTCCCGGTTTTTTATTTAGGCTGGCTGTGATTATAAGTACCTGTCCAGCCACTTGCAAATATAATAAGCAGTTATACTTGCTATGACAGATACAACAAATGCAGTAACCAAATCTGTCATTGGTACACCTCCTTTTCGCCGGAAAGGATCACAGCTTTTCCATTATGCCCAAAAAGTAAAGTTCTGTCAATGATTTGCCAAAAAGAAGTAAAACTTTTGCACAGCGGCGCAGAATGTGATAAAATTACAAAGGAATTGTCTGCAAAAATCAGCATTGCAGGCGCTTACACCGTTAAAACAATATTAACATAAAAGAAGGGAAAGCACATGAGCAAGAACAGTTTTTATATCACTACCCCAATTTATTATCCCAGCGATAATCTGCACATTGGCCATGCTTACTGCACAACCATTGCCGATACCGTTGCCCGTTATCACCGCGCCAAAGGCGAAGATGTATTCTTTTTAACCGGCAGCGATGAACACGGCCTGAAAATTCAGCGCAAAGCAGCCGAAAAAGGCATTACGCCGATTCAGTATGTTGATGCAATCGTAGCCAACTTTAAAAAGCTGTGGAAAATGCTGAACATTTCCAACAACGATTTTATCCGCACCAGCGAAGAACGCCACCATAAAGTAGTGCAGGCTGTACTGCAGAAAATTTATGACCAGGGCGACATTTATAAAAAGAATTATGAAGGTTTGTACTGCGTTCCGTGCGAATCTTACTGGCTGGAACGCCAGCTTGTAGACGGCAAATGCCCGGACTGCGGCCGCCCGGTAGAAAAAATGGCGGAAGAAAGTTATTTCTTTAAGCTGTCTAAATATCAGGATAGAATTCTGGAATATATTGAAACCCATCCTGATTTTATTCAGCCGGTTTCCCGCCGCAACGAGATGATTAACTTCATCAAACAGGGTTTGGAAGATTTGTGCATTACCCGCACAACTTTCGACTGGGGCATTCCCGTTCCGTTCGACCCGAAACATGTTGTTTACGTTTGGTTTGACGCACTCTTAAACTACTTTACCGCTATTGGCTACGGTACGGATGAAGAAAAGTTTAAAAAATTCTGGCCTGCCAATATTCACCTTGTCGGTAAGGAAATTGTACGTTTTCACAGCATTATCTGGCCGATTATGCTGATGGCAATGGGCGAAGAACTGCCGAAACAGGTTTACGGCCACGGCTGGCTTGTTGTTGACGGCGATAAGATGTCCAAATCCAAGGGCAATGTTATCGACCCGATTGCTTTAATTGAAGAATTTGGCCCGGATGCTATCCGCTACTTCCTGCTGCGCGAAATTACGCTCGGCAGCGATGGCAACTTCTCGCGCGACGCGCTGATTAACCGCATTAATGCCGACCTTGCCAATGACCTTGGCAACCTGCTGCACCGCACCGTAAGCATGATTGAAAAATACCATGGCGGCGTTGTAACGCATAAGGAAGACACAGAAGCCGTTGATAAGGAATTTATTGCCCTTGTTAACGAAACTGTTGCCGGTTACAGTGATGCCATGGACCATATGGAACTGAACCAGGCTATTAAGGATGTATGGAACCTTATCGGCCGCGCCAATAAATATATTGATGAAACCGCACCGTGGATTCTGGCAAAAGATCCTGCGCAGGCAGAACGCTTGCAGGCAGTTATGTACAACCTTGCCGAAGCGCTGCGCATTATTGCCATTTTGATTGCGCCGTTTGTGCCTGTTACCGCGCCGAAAATTTACGAACAGCTCGGCCTGGGCAAACCGGAAAGCTTCTTTATGGCAGACGCTGTTTGGGGCAAACTGGCAACCGGCACCAAAGTGCAGAAGGGTGAACCGCTTTTCCCGCGCATTGAAGTTACCGAAGCCGGTGAAACCGTAATTGCGGCTACCAAAAAAACTGCCGCTAAGGCAATTAAAGCCGAAGCTCCGAAAGCTGAAGCCAAAAAAGAAGTAAAATCTGCAGCAGCAGCAGCCGGTGAAATTACCATTGATGATTTTGCGAAGATAGATTTGCGTGTGGCAACCGTTGTTGCCGCAGAACGCGTGCCCAAAACCGATAAGCTGATTAAATTGCAGGTGAAAATCGGCGACGAGGAACGCACCATTGTAAGCGGAATTGCCCAGCATTATGAACCGGAAAACCTGATTGGCAAAAACGTTATTGTTATTGCCAACCTTAAACCGGCCAAGCTGCGCGGCATTGAAAGCCGCGGCATGGTGCTGGCAGCAAGTGACGGCGAAGGCAACCTGGTACTGGCAGACGCACCGGGCATTGCCAGCGGCAGCAAGGTGAAATAAAATGTCGCGTACAGGTTTGTGGGATTCGCATGCCCATCTTGATTCCGATTATTTTACCGACGACCGTGACGAGCTGATTGCCAAAATCGGCGAAGAAATGGAAGGCTTTATCAACCCCGGCTGTGACGAAGCAAGCTCCGCTTTTGCCATACAGCTTGCAGAAAAGTATGATTTTGTTTATGCCGCTGTGGGCTGGCACCCGGAAGAACTTGCCGGTATTAAAGACGAGCATTATCTTGATAAACTGGCAGCGTGGGCTGTGCATCCAAAAGTTGCGGCAATCGGTGAAATAGGGCTTGATTATTACTGGAAAGAAAACGAGCCGAAAGAAGTACAGAAAAAACGCCTTTTGGAGCAGATTGACCTTGCCGTACAGTTTGATTTGCCGGTAATTATTCATGACCGTGAAGCGCACGGCGATATTTTCGATATTTTCCGCAGCGAAGTGCCTGCGGGAACAAGGGCTGTGTTTCATTGCTATTCCGGTTCGCTGGAAATGGCAAAGGAACTTGCCAAACGCGGCTATTACTTTGGCTTTGGCGGTACAAGCACTTATAAAAACGCAGCAAAAGTGCGCGAGGTACTTGCTTTTGTACCGGATGAACTGCTGCTTTTTGAAACGGATTCGCCGTATTTAACGCCGGTGCCTTATCGCGGCAAGCGCAATAATCCGCTTTATACGGAACTTGTGGCGCAAAATGCGGCACTGGTACGCGGAACAACTTTTGAAGCGCTGGCAGCGCAGACAACGAAAAACGTTAAAACTCTTTTTAATAAAATTAAATAATGCTGACGCGGCAGTCTGCTACTGCTGCGTCTTTTATTTACCATAAAGGTGCTTGTGCATAATACTTTTTATAAAGAGTTGTTTGATTTTAAACTAAAAGTACCTTCAAGGAAGATGGCTTGACATTATAAAAAAGGCTGTGATAAAATACCCCCGAATTAAGGAGGTAATATTATGCCTAAAAATGTTACAGTTTTCAGAAGAACCATTTTGATAGCCATAATGTTTGTAATTTTATTCAGTGGGCATACGCATCTTGGTTTGGCGGAAGCACCTGTTACCATTTTAAAGTTTGACGGTACGGAAAGAACAGTTACAACGGAACTTTCCGACCCGCGCGCTGTTTTTAAAGAAGCGGGCATTGCCGTAGGGCAGGCAGACCGTATTGAAGAAAAAACGAGCGGCCGCGGCAAAGTGCTGGTTTTAAAACGCGCCGTGCCGGTTATTGTTGTGCGCGGAGATTCGCAGCAGAAGTTTTTTACCAATAAAGACACCGTTGGCGAAGCGTTAAAGGAGTTAAACATCCGCTTTAATAAAAAACGCGTATACCCTGCCGCAGATACTCCGGTTACTGCCAATGTGGAAATCCATATCCTTAACAAAGGAGATACTTTAAGCTCTGTTGAGGCTGATTCGGAAATTCCCGTAAAATACATTGATGACGAGAATATTCCTTACGGGCAGGAGCAGCTTGTGGAACAGGGCAAAGCCGGCAAGGTAAAAGTTGTAAAAAAATCCGTGGTAAGCACGGGCAAAGCACCCAAAGAAGTGGAAATTGCCCGCGAAGTTCTGGCTGACCCCAAATATTCCGTTATCAGGCGCGGCATTGGCATGTCGGTGGAAACGCCGGAAGGCAGAAAAAAATACAGCCGCATCATTACTGCTGAAGCAAGCGCCTATACCGTACACTGCGGCACCGGCACGGGCCTTACATCCATCGGCCTTGTGGCTGCCCGCGGCATTGTTGCCGTTGACCCGCGTGTAATACCGTACTATACCAAAATGTATATCCCCGGTTACGGCATTGCCATTGCAGGCGATACCGGCGGCGCTATCCGCGGCAACCGCGTGGATTTGTTTATGGACAGTTACGAGGAAGCAATTAACTGGGGCCGCCGTAATGTAGAAGTTTATATTTTAGAGGACTAATAAGTGCTGAAAGAAGTTATTGTAGTAGAAGGAAAAAGTGATACCGCGGCAATCAGGCGCGCGCTGGAAGCCGACACGATAGAAACTGGCGGCTTTACGCTGGCCGCGTCTACCCTTCGCAAAATTGAAGCAGCGTATAAAAAGCGCGGCATTATTATACTTACTGACCCTGACGGAGCAGGCAACCGCATACGCCGCTTTTTAACGGAGCGTTTTCCAGAGGCAGGGCAGGCTTTTATACCGCGCATTGATGCAACTGCCAACGGCGATGTCGGCGTGGAACAGGCAAGCCCCAAAGCTATTTTAGCGGCGCTGGACAAAGTGCGCCATCATGAATTTACGCCGCAGAAAGAATTTACAGAGCGTGATTTAATGATAAACGGGCTCAGCGGCGGCAGCATGGCAAGCGCAAGGCGTGATAAGCTGGCTGCGCTTTTGGGCGTCGGTTACGGCAATGCAAAATGCTTTTTGCAAAGGCTTAACACCTACGGCGTAACGCGCGAAGAATTTAATTCCGCACTGGCGGAAATTGGAGAAGTTGAATGAAGAAACCTGTAATTGCTACACCGGAAGTTACTAATTATATATTGCGCAGGTTTAACCTGCATGCCGATAAAAAACTCGGGCAGAACTTTTTAATTGATGAAGACATTGTGCGCCGTATTGCCGCTGCCGCAGAACTTGCGCCCGGAGAATCGGTGCTTGAAGTGGGGCCCGGCATTGGCACACTGACGCAGGCACTGGCAGAAACCGGCGCGGACGTAACTGCTGTTGAACTGGACAAACGCCTTTTGCCGGTGCTTGAAAAAACGCTGGAAGGATACGAGAACGTGCGCGTTATTAATTCCGACGTGCTTGAACTTGATGTTAACAGCGCCATGGGCGGCAAAACCTTTAAGGTTGCAGCAAATTTGCCGTATTACATTACCACGCCGATAATTTTTGCGCTGCTTGAAAAGAAGCTGCCGCTTGAACGCATGGTAATTATGGTGCAGAAGGAAGTTGCCGAGCGCATAACGGCAGCGCCGGGCGGAAAAGATTACGGCGCGCTTTCGGTTGCCATGCAGTATTACACAGAGCCGGAAATTGCCTTTATCGTGCCGCCGTCAAGTTTTATTCCGCGCCCAAGCGTGGACAGCGCCGTTGTGGTATGCAAAAACCGCACCGTGCCGCCGGTGGAAATTTGTGATGAAAAACTGTTTTTCCGGGTGGTAAAGGCAGCATTTTCGCTGCGCCGCAAAATGTTAAGCAATGCACTGAAAAATATGGGCATTACCTCGCAGCAGGCACAGGAATGGCTGAACCTTGCGGGCATTGACCCCAAACGCCGCGGCGAAACGCTTTCGCTGCAGGAGTTTGCAAACTTAACCAATACCTTCGAAAAGATAAAATAGCAATATAAGTTCAGCAGGCTTAAACGGCCTGCTTATTTTTTGCAAATTTTTGGGTTAGTTATTGACAACCGCATAAAAAAAGAGTATAGTGTTCTTAAACAGGAACAATATACAAGGGGCTGAATGAGGGGAATGGAAATCGTAGAACGCTTAATGCACTTTAACCTTACACGCCAGGAGACAACATTATACCTGCTGCTGGTAAAAGCCGGACGCCTTACAGGCTATGAAGCGGCCAAGCAGACAGGCATATCGCGCTCCAACACCTATACGGCACTGGCCGGGCTGGTGGAAAAGGGCGCTGCCTATATAATGGAAGAAGGCAAAGTGACGCGTTATACGCCGGTTGCACCGGAGGAGTTCTGCAATAATAAAATCCGCCGCCTGGCGGAAATGCGCGATGCGCTTATAAAAGAACTGCCCGGTGTAAAAAATGAAGCCGAAGGTTATATAACCATCAAAGGCAACGCAGAAATTATTAGCAAGCTGCAAAACACCGTACTTAATGCCAAAGCGCGCATTTATGTATCGGCAAATGCCGCCGTAATGGAACTTTTGCGTACTGAGCTTGAAGACGCGCTTGGCCGCGGCTTAAAGGTAGTGGTTATTACCGGCAGCGATTTCCTGCTTCCGGGGGCAATTTGCTACAACACCGTTAAACAGACAGGGCAGATAAGGCTGATAGCCGATTCGCAGACGGTGCTGACCGGTGATTTGGATGAGGGGGCAAATTCAACCTGTTTATATTCCTGTAAGCGTAACCTGGTGGATTTGTTTAAGGACGCGCTTAAAAACGAAATTAAACTGATTGAATTGCAGAAAGGTTGAGATTAATGTCTGAAAAAATTCCGTTTGTTACCAAAGAACAACTTGAAGATATTGCATCACGTTATGCAACACCGTTTTATTTATATGACGAAAAAGGCATCCGCGAAACTGCGCGCAGGGTAAATAAGGCTTTCAGCTGGAACAAGGGCTTTAAGGAATATTTTGCGGTAAAAGCAACGCCGACACCGGGCATTTTAAAAATTTTGCACGAAGAAGGCTGCGGCGCGGACTGTTCTTCTTATACAGAGCTTTTAATGGCTGATGCGGTTGGCTTTAAGGGCGACGAAATTATGTTTTCGTCCAACGATACGCCTGCCGAAGATTTTCAGCTGGCACGCAAACTTAATGCCACTATAAATCTGGATGATATTACCCATATTGACTTTTTGGAGCGCGTGGCTGATATTCCCGATACCGTGTGCTGCCGTTACAACCCGGGCGGGCATTTTGCCATTGCCAACAACATTATGGACAACCCGGGCGACGCCAAATACGGCATGACGCGCGAGCAGCTTACCGAGGCTTACAAGCGCCTTATGGCTAAGGGCGTAAAACACTTTGGGCTGCATGCGTTTTTGGCAAGTAACACCGTTACCAACGATTACTATCCGGAACTGGCACGTATTTTATTTAAAGTTGCCGTGGAATTAAAAGAAGAAACCGGAGCTTCCATTGAATTTATCAATCTTTCCGGCGGTGTTGGCATTGCCTACCGCCCCGGGCAGCCGCAAAATGACATTATGGAAATCGGCGAAGGCGTGCGCCGTGCTTATGAAGAAGTGCTGGTACCGGCAGGTATGGGCAATGTAAGGCTTTATACTGAAATGGGACGCTACATGCTGGCACCTTACGGTGCGCTGGTGAGCCGCGTTATTCACCAAAAGCATATTTATAAAGAATATATCGGGCTGGATGCCTGCGCCGCCAACCTGATGCGCCCGGCTATTTACGGCGCTTACCACCATATAACCGTTATGGGCAAGGAAAACGCGCCCTGCGACCACAAATATGACGTTACGGGTGGTTTGTGCGAAAACAACGATAAATTTGCCATTGACCGCATGCTGCCTGAAATAAACATCGGCGATTTGGTATTTATCCATGACGCCGGTGCGCACGGCTTTGCCATGGGCTATAACTATAACGGCAAGCTGCGCAGCGCAGAACTTTTGCTGAAAGAGGATGGCAGTGTTGAAATGATACGCCGCGCCGAAACTCCGGCAGATTATTTTGCCACTTTTGATTTTACGGGTTTGTTTAATAAGGATTAACAAGGATAACTCCGGTGCTTGTTTGGGCAGGCATCGGAGTTTTTTGTATGCCTGTGCTAATTGAAGAATAGGGCAACGTATGGTATGATTGTAAAGTAAATCTGATTATGCTTGAAATAAAGAAGATGTCAATACTATTACAGCCATACAAAAATGCTGCGGCTTCTGCGATTCCGTCCGGGCTGCGCAGCCGGACTCTCTTATGTTAAATTTATAATTTTTGCCGCCGCAGTTTTTGCTTATGGCTTTATAGCATTAACATCTTCCTGGAATAAGTTGGTTTATAATAAACTATCATAAAGGAGCAATACTATGTCGATATTGGAACATGCCTCGCTTATGACTGACGAAATAAGGCGCGTACCGCTTGAAGAACTGCAAATACGCCTTGCGCGTTTCCGTGAGGAAATGGAAAAGGAACATCCCGGCTGGCAGATGGCGGTTATTAATAATAAAGTTAATATGTACTATTTTACAGGTACAATGCAGGAGGGCGCGCTGGTTATCCGTCCGCAGGGCGAGATTTTGTGGGTGCGCAGAAGCTATGACCGCGCCCGCAATGAATCGCTGCTGCCGGATATCCGCCCGATGCAGAGCTTCCGCACTTTGGCGGAATTTTATAGCGCTTGCCCGGAAGTTATGTATGTGGAATGCAGAAAAGCCACTGTTGACTGGTTGAACATGCTGCGCAAATATATGCCTTTTAAAGAATATGCCGATATCGACGGCCTGCTGTGCAGCCTGCGCCTTGTAAAAAGCAGCTATGAACTGGAACTGATGAAGCGCAGCGGCGCTATTCATCAGACGGTGCTGGAGCAGCTGGCGCCGAAAATGATAAAGGAAGGCATCAGCGAAGCCGAACTTGCCGTAAGCCTGTACACCGAAATGTTAAAACGTGGTTCGCACGGTATTGCACGCATGAATCTTCCTTTGGGCGAAGATGTTATCGGCGTGGCGTCGTTTGGCAAAAGCGGACTGGTACGCACTGCTTTTGACGGCCCCGGCGGCACAGGCGGCACCTGCATTGCGGTGCAGAGCATCGGTTCGCCGTTCCGCAAATTAAAAGCGGGCAGGCTGGTTTATCTGGATATTCCCTGCGGCGTGGAAGGCTACCATACCGATAAAACGATAGTATATTATTTTGGCGATATTAATAAAGACCCCAACCGCGATTTGATTTTGGCGGCGCACGAGCATTGCATAATGCTTGAGCGTTTTGCCGCTGCCATGTTAAAGCCCGGCACGGTGGTGGAAGATATTTATAACGAAACAATGAAGCAGTTTGACAGCCGCTTTGCTGCAGGCTTTATGAACGGCGGCAAGTTTTTGGGGCACAGCATAGGGCTTACCATGGATGAAAGCCCGGCCGTTGCCAACCGTTTTAAAGAAGTGCTTACGGAAGGCATGACATTTGCGCTGGAGCCGAAGATTGCCCTGCCCGGAATTGGCATGGTTGGCAGCGAAAACACTTACCTTGTAACGGCAAACGGCGGTAAGGCGCTTACAGGCTCGCCGCACAAGCTGTACTGCATTTATTAAACCATATACGCATAAAAATAACGGCAATAACTTTTGCATAGTGCAGGTTATTGCCGTTTTAGTTTTCTTTTGTATCATTTGAAGCAGACGTTTCTGCTTTTGCGCTTTATAATAAAAGCACATAATATCAGCCGGTGGTTTCGGAAGAACAGAGCTGTGCCAGTGCCGGTAAATCCGTAACGGTAATTTTGCCGCGCCCTGTGGCGATAATGCTTTGCCGGCGCAGCTGCGCAAGCCCGCGCGTTATCTGCACGCGGCTCAGGCCGAGCATTCCGGCAAGGGCGTCCTGCGTAATGGCAATATCAAAACCGTGGCTTTGCGGGTTATTTACTGTAAGCAGATACAGCAGGTTGCAGATTTTAACAAAGGATGAATTATATTCCTGATGTACGGTTTCAAACAGCAGGCGGTTGACATACATGGAATACCAGTTGACAACCTGCTCGCTTAATTCAGTGTTTTCTTCAAACATTTGGCTGAACTGCTGCCGCGTAAATTCCAGCACGGAAATTTCCGTCAGGGCAACCGTTGTAAGCGAAAGCTCTATTTTAAAGCCGCAGGTATGGTAACCGGGGAAAATACTGCCTTCGCCGTGGAAGCTTATGATTTTGCGGTGTCCGTTTTCGTGGTCGGCGTAGTGCATCAGCGCGCCGCTTTTTATATAATGGATTTTTTCGTGCGGCTGCCCCGGACGCCACAGATATTCGCCTTTGGCAAAATGTTTTCGGTATGCGGGTGCGACAGAAAATAATCGTAAAAACGGCAGAATTCGCCTGTGAAATAATAACGTGGTGTCAGCATGGCGGTTCCTCCGATGTGTTATGTTCAGTTAAATTGTAGCATTGGGGGCGTGGTTAGGCAATGGGTGTATTTGGGGTTTTAGTGGGTTGGAGGCAAAGTGAATAAAAGCTGGTAAAAGGTGATTTTAATAATAGCAATATAAAGCCGGTGTGCAGATTTGCAAAAATGCGGCTGGAAATTTTTTGACGCAACAATTTAGTATAAAAACTACAAAAACTACAAAAACTGAGTAACTCGCTGCGCTTAAACAAACACAGTTTTTGCAGTTTTTCTTAGTGAATATTGCTAAAAATATATGCCTTATTTTTGCAAATCCGCACGTTGTTACGTGAAGTGTATTAAAGATCAAAGCATTGTTGATTAAAAAAGTAACATGAGTAATAAAGTAAAAATAAAAAATTAGCGTATAATCAAAGATATTAAACTAAAAATATAAATATAAAAAGGAGAGAGCATCATGCAGCACAAATGTAAAGTGACGGTTATTGACAAAAAATGCTTTAACGATTATCAGGAAAAATACCTGGCAGACCCTAAAAGCGGCCCGTGCCCGTTTTATAATGTGGGCGACGAGTTTATTTTTGAGCGCTACGGCGGCGACGATACCTTCTGGCGCACCGGCAACGGTACGCAGTGCGGCGAAGCGTGGGACTGCATCAGCCGTTATATTTACACGGCACTTCAGGGCGGCAGCATTATGCGCGGCTGGACTAACGACGAGCGCATGATGATTGCCTGCTGCAACGACGGTACGCGCCCGGTAATTTTTAAAATTGAGCGTTTGGATTACCTGGTTGTTAAAATTGAAGGCATGGCGTGCGGAAAATGTGCGGAAAAAGTACAGGCTGCGCTGGCACAGGTGCCGGGCGTAAAAAGCGTGACTGTAAGGCTTGACAGAAACTGGGCAGAGGTTTTTGCAGACAAAGGGCAGGAGCCGGAAGTTTCTGCTTTAACGGCGGCAGTGGAAGCCTTAGGATACAAAGTAACAGGCATTGATTAAAACCTAAAACGCATAAAAATAACGGCAGCGGCCTAAAAAGGTTACTGCCGTTATTTTGCTGTAAGTTTTTGCAGTTCTTCAATTTCCGTAGGGTAGCACAGCACATACAGCGTATCGCCGCTGTGCAGGCGCGTATTGCCTTCGGGGATGAGTTCTTCGTCGCCGCGTTTTACGTCTACCAAAAGCGAATGGCGCGGCCAGTTAATTTCGCGCACCAGGCGCCCGTCGGCAGTGCTGCCGGTATCTACCGTCAGCTCCATAATGCTGCGTTCCTGTTCGGCGTGGTTGCGTTCCAGCGCTTTGGTGTTTTTCAAAAGACGCATAAACAGTTCGCCGTACAGCGGCTTGGCACGCCAAATTTCCGTTGTGGCAAAAGCCGTAAGCGAAGCAAGCGCCAACGGCAAAAGGTGCAGAAACGAACCTGTCATTTCCATAACAAGCACCGTGGCGGTGATGGGCGTGCGTACGGAAGCCGTAAAAAATGCAGCCATGGAAAGTATAACGATATTTGTTTTATAGGCGCTGCTTAAAAGGCCCGCCTGAGAAAACAGCCCGGCCATAACCGCACCGGCAACCCCGCCCGCAACAAGCGTCGGTATAAATGCGCCGCCCGGCAGCCCGCGCCCGAAGGCGAGCAGCGTAAGCAGTATTTTGGCGGCTAAAAACATCATCAGTACCGTTACGGGGTAGGAGTTAAAAGCGGTATTGGTAAGCAAATCGTCGCCGCCGCCCAATGCTTCCGGCAGATATAAGCCGGTAATGGCAGTAACGGCAAGCAGCAAAAAGTTTTGCAGGCAGTTGCTGTTTGGCAGCAGTTTGTAAAGGCGTGCGGCATTTAAAAGCCCGTAATTAAACAACGCGCCCAGTACGCCGCAGATGATGCCTGCCGCCAGAATTACCCAGTAATCGCTGTATTGCAAAACGGGCAGCCCGGAAAAATTAAAAACTGTATCGCGTCCCAGAATTAAACGGCTTGTAAAGGTTGCCGCCACGGATGCCGAAAGAACGGGAAACAGCAAAAAGCCTGAAAAATTGTGGTTGATTTCTTCCAGAACGAAAATAACGCCTGCCAGCGGAGCGTTAAAAACTGCGGCCAAGCCTGCTGCCGCGCCGCCGCTGATAAGATAGCGTTCTTCGATGCGCGGGCGTGCCAGAAGGCGGCTTACGCCCTGCCCGGCCATAGCGCCCATTTGAATGGATGGGCCTGCCCTGCCGAGCGAAAGCCCGCTGCCTATGGCAAGGGCACAGGCGGCGAATTTAACAAGTAAAATGCGCAGCCAGCGCAGCTTAAAAACGCCCAGTACGGCGCCCTTTACCTGCGGAATGCCGCTGCCTGCCGCCTGCGGTTCCGCTTTGGCAAGCCGCGCAAGCAAGGCGGCGGCAATAAGCAGTGCGCCGCAAAAAAGTGCAATGGCAGGCGGCGTATAACCGCCGGCAAAAACAAGGCTTTGCAAATTGGCGCGGAGTGAAGCGGCACCGGTTAAAGCAAGCCGGAAGCAGCTTATGATAACGCCTGCCAGTACGCCGGTAACAACGCCGCCAGCACATAAGCGCAGGCGGAAATAACGCGTATTGTTAAGCAGTTTGTAAGTTGTAAGAACCCTCAGCCTTGCGTCCATGGTTCCCCCGTATAATCGCCGCGGGCAGAAACAATCCGGTAGCCTATGGAAGCTACTTCACGCTGCAGTTCGTTCAGCGCTTCGGCTGCTTCTGCACCGGTGTGCAGTTTATTGTCGTATAATAGGTATTTGCCGCGTACGTTCTGCGGCGAAAGATTGGGCATAATAACATTAGCACCGGCCTTAATTCCCAAAAGCCTGCCGCCCGGGGCGAGAGTGCCAAGCGCCGTCGTTGCCGGAAGAAGCACGTGCGGAAATAAAAGCCGCAGAACGGCAAGCAGCACTAAAGTAAGTTCCACACTGCCTGCGGGTTCGTCCTTAAACGGCGTATCGTGATGGGGAATGAAAGGCCCTATGCCAATCATCTGCGGGCGCAGTTTTTGCAGAAACATTAAATCATCCGCTAAATTTTCCGCCGTCTGGTAAGGTGAGCCAACCATAAAGCCCGCGCCTGCCTGATAGCTGAGTTCTTTTAAAGTATACAGGCAGTTCTGGCGGTTTTGGGCGCTCAGTTCAGCCGGGTGCAGTTTGGCGTAATGCGCACAGTCTGCCGTTTCGTGGCGCAGAAGATAACGGTCGGCACCTGCTTTTTTCCACAGAGCGTAAGTTTCACGGCTGCGCTCGCCGATGGAAAGCGTAACGGCACAGTCCGGATGCTGCGCTTTAATGGCGCGCACAATGGCGGCGATATTCTCGTCACTGTAAAAATAATCCTCGCCGCCCTGTAAAACAAAGGTGCGGAAACCAAGCCCGTACCCTGCTCGGCAGCATTCCAGAATTTCTTCCTGCGTAAGGCGGTAGCGCGCGGCATTCTTGTTGCTGCGCCTTATGCCGCAGTAATAGCAGTCGTTTTTGCAGTAGTTGGTAAACTCTATCAGCCCGCGCACAAAAATCTGCCTGCCGAAGCTTTTTTGTGCTGTTTGCTGCGCCAGCGCAAAAAGCAGGTTTTTATGCTGCGCGCCCTGTTTGATAAGCTGCAAGGCTTCGTCTTTATTAAGGCTGTGTGTATTGTTTAATTTTTCTATCAGTAAAGCCGTATCCATAAATAAAAACTCCTTTAAATACTTTTATTATATCATGTTCCGGCAGCGGCGGCTGCAAATTTGCGGCAGGATTTTTGGCGGCGGCGGAGAATTAAAATAATATTAAGTAACTTTTCGCTGATTTTAAGTTTTGGAGGAAAGAAACAAAAATGTTTGATAAGGTTTTGCTTGCAACAGATTTATCGGAGGAAGCGGACGGCCTGCTTCCGTGTTTTTACAGTTTGTGCCCCGATGACGATACCGAGGTTGCGGTAGCGCATATTTTTAAAGACAAAGAGGATGCGGAGCCCGGCAGCAGCAGCTTTAAAAAAGTGCAGAGCCGTGTGCGGGCCGTGGTTGCCGAACTGCGCCGCGCCGGATATGAAAACGCGCGTGAAATTTACCGCAGCGGCGAAGTTTTTGAGCAGTTAACGGAAATTGCCGATGATGAGGACGCAGGGCTTATTATGGTGGCGTCGCACGGAAAAGGCTTTTTTAAAAGCGCGCTTTTGGGAAGCACCACCTTTGATTTGGCGCGTGCTACCGACAGGCCGCTGTTTGTTTCAAAACCGGTGGAAGATGCAGGCGACGAACTGCTGCAGAAAAATCTTCTGCACCGCATTCTGGTGCCGACCGATTTTTCGCTGAAGTCTTTGTCGGCGCTGGACGTTATCCGTATGCTGCGCGAACATATCAGCGAAGTTGTGTTTGTGCATGTGGTGGAACGCAGCCGCAGCCAGGATGATTTGGAAGATAAAATGAAAACGGCTTCAAACCGCCTGCAGGAGCTGGTGGACGAAATGAAAATTTTCGGCATTAAAGCAGGCTTTCATGTACGCAAAGGTGCGGCTTCCAAAGAAATTCTGCGCATTGCCGAAAAAGAGGATGTTTCGCTGATTGTAATGGCCAAAACAGGCGCGGGGCTGGTTAAAGGGCTGGTAATGGGCAGCACGGCACAGAACGTAACTTTAAATTCCGAAAGGTCGCTTTTGCTTTTGCCGCCGGAAAATGCAGCGGATGATTAAATAATTTGCAGAAAAATTATGTAAAAACCTTGACAAGTAAGCAAAATATAGGTATACTGTTACTTGCGGCTGATGCCATAGCCGCAAGTTTTCTTTTGCGGCAAAAACCAAATATTTATCACATTTTCAACACGGAGAGATGACCGAGTGGTTGAAGGTGCACGCCTGGAAAGCGTGTGTGCGGGAAACCGTACCGAGGGTTCGAATCCCTCTCTCTCCGCCACTTAAAAACTGCCGCGTAAGCGGTTTTTTTATTACTTCTTTGTAGGACCGCAGATGGCGGGTCCTGCGCAATGAAAGCCTGTGAACCGTGTCAGGACCGGGAGGGAGCAGCACTAAGCAGTTACTTGCATGTGCCGCAGGGGTGCCTGCATTTGCGGCCCTACAAGGAAGTAGCTTAAGCAGCTCTGATGGGCTGCTTTTTTTGTTAATTTTGTTGTACTTATGGGCAGAAATTTTATATAATTATGTGGTAGGCATATTATAAGGAGGTGCGGCAGTTGGCATACGTTGCGTTATACAGAAAGTGGCGCCCGCAGGGGTTCGATTCCCTCGTTGGGCAGGAGGCGGTTCGTACTGCGCTTACCAATGCGCTGGAAACGGGGCGCATAGCCCATGCCTATCTGTTTGCCGGGCCGCGTGGAACAGGCAAAACCAGTACGGCAAAAATTCTGGCCAAGGCTGTTAACTGCGAACACGGGCCGACGCCTAACCCCTGCAATAAATGCCAGAACTGCGTGCGCATAAATGACGGCACATCCATGGATGTGTTTGAAATAGACGCAGCTTCCAACCGCGGTATTGATGAAATCCGCGATTTGCGCGAAAAAGTTGCTTTTGCACCCGTAAACGGACGTTATAAAGTATATATTATCGACGAAGTGCATATGCTTACGACGGAGGCCTTCAACGCGCTTTTAAAAACGCTGGAAGAACCGCCGCCGCATGTAATTTTTATTCTGGCAACAACCGAGCCTCATAAAATACCGGCAACGATACATTCGCGCTGCCAGCGCTTTGATTTTAAGCGCGTAACCGACAGCGACATTGTTAAACGCCTGCGTGAAGTTGCCGATGGCAGCGGTATTGCAGTTGATGACGATGCCTTGCAGCTGATTGCCGTGCAGGCTGACGGCGGCATGCGCGACGCATTGAGCCTTTTGGACCAGTGCGGCGTTATGGCAGAGCGCGTAAGCGCTGAAACCGTGCGCAGCGTGCTGGGTATTGTAGGGCGCGAAGCCCTGCGGGATCTTGTAAAAGCTGTTGGCGAAGGCAATGTGCCGAAATCGCTGGAGCTTTTGGAATCCCTGCTTGCAGGCGGCAAGGATGTTAAGCAGATTATTACGGAACTTGCGGAATACCTGCGGGCAGTGCTGCTTTATAAGGCTTCACCCGAATACCGCGAGATTTACCTGACTGATACTAAAGAAGCAATAGCTGCTATGGAAGGCCTGTTCAGCACGGACAGGCTGATGGCGGCGCAGGAACGCCTGCACCAGTGCATGCTGGAACTGCGGCAGAGCGTGCGCGGCAGAATTGCCGCGGAAATGTGCCTGTTTGATTTGTGCCGTGTGGAAGGCAGCACGCTGGCAGCTTTAACCGCGCGCGTGGAAAAACTGGAAGCCATGCTTGCCGGAAGAATACCGGCAATACAGCAAACGGTTCCTGCTGCGCCTGTGCATCAGGATTATCATCAGCAAGCGGTAACTGCGCCGGAAACCGGGCCTAAATTCGGCTATGTGCTTGACGAAGGTCATGGTATTCACACCGAAGCGCCGGAACCGCAGCCTCAGAAGGCTGCTGCGGAAGCAGAAAATTATCAGCCCGCGGCTGAACCTGTTAAAGCCGTGCCTGTAAAAAAAGCAGCTCCGGTGCAGAAAGCAGAGCCTGCTCTAATTATAGAGGCAGATGCCGCTGCTGGAGATTTGTGGCAGCAGGTGCTTGAAATTTTAAAAACAGAAAAGAAACGCTCCATGGTGGCCTGTGCTGCCGGAGGGCGTGCAGTAAGCTATGTCAACGGTATTTTAACGGTTGCTTTTAAAAACAAGTTTAACTGCAAGCGCATGAATGCCGATGATTATAAAAAGGCTTTTGAAGCCGTTTTGCTGCGCCTTGCACGCTGCGAGGTACGCTTAAACTGCGTTGAAGAAGCCGGACTTGTGCAAAAACCGCCTGCAACGGCGCCTGCAAAAGAGCAGGAAGAAGAACTTGAGCCGGTGGTAAAAAAAGCCATGGCGGCTTTTGGCGGAATATTGCAGAAACTGTAATCAGTAAATTTAAGGAGGAATTTATTTATGTTTAATCCCGGAATGGCAAATATGCAGGGTATGATGAAAAAAGTACAGAAAATGCAGCAGGACATGCTGAAAATGCAGGAGGAACTGAAAAACCGCACTGTTGAAGCAACTGCAGGCGGCGGTGCCGTTACGGTTGTTGTAACCGGCCGCAAAACCGTTGAAAAGGTTACCATTGCCCCCAGCGCAGTTGACCCCGAAGACGTGGAAATGCTGGAGGATTTGGTTACTACTGCCATTAACGAAGCAATGCGCAAAGTAGACGAAATGACCGAAAAAGAAATGGGCAAAATTACTGGCGGGATGAAACTGCCGGGCATGTTCTGATATGGCGCGCCTGATACGCCCGCTGGCAAACCTGCATGAACAGCTGCGGCGTTTGCCGGGCATTGGTTCCAAAACGGCGCTGCGCCTTGCCTATCATATTATTAATATGCCGGCAGAGGATGTGCAGCGGCTGGCTGCTGCTTTGGTTGATGCCAAACGCCAGGTATGCCTGTGCCGTACCTGCTATAATTTAAGCGACAAGCCGGAGTGTGGCATATGCAGTGACCCCGGGCGCGACAAAACCACCATCTGCGTGGTGGAACAGCCGCAGGATGTAATGGCCATGGAACGCAGCCGCGGGTACAGAGGCCTGTACCATGTCCTGCACGGTGCATTGTCGCCGCTGGACGGCATTGGCCCGGATAACCTGCGGATTAAGGAGCTTCTGCGCCGTTTGCAGCAGGGCGAAGTAAAAGAAGTAATTCTGGCGACCAATTCCAATGTGGAGGGTGAAGCAACGGCGGCCTATCTGGCGCAGCTGCTGAAACCTCTGGGCGTGGTAACCAGCCGTATTGCGCATGGTTTGCCTGTCGGCGGCGATTTGGAGTACGCCGACGAACTGACTTTGGCGCGCGCGCTGGAGAACAGGCTGCGTCTGTAAGAAAGGCAAGATTAAAAAATGGAAATACAGGATGCGGAAAACGCAGTCAGGGAAATCGGCACGGCAGCCATTGACGCTGTGCAGGGGCTTGATTCTGCAACGATAGAAGGCTCGCTGCCTTTTATTGCCGGCGTTTTAATTTTACTGATAGCGGTAAAATTTTTATCGCTGCCGTTTAAGCTGGTGTGGAACGGTGTTATCGGCGCCGCTGCGCTGTGGCTGGTAAACCTTATCGGTGCAGCCGTGGGCTTCGGGTTGAAAATAACAGTTGCCAAAGCGCTTATCGCCGGTATTTTCGGTGTGCCGGGCCTGCTTGTGGTTTTGTGCTGGGAAATATTTATTAAATAAAGTAAAATGCTCTCTTTGAAAGCTGCGTGCTTACAAGAGAGCATTTTTTATAACCCCCATACTTTTTTCAATTCCAGGAGCGCCGGTTCAATATCTTCTTCGGCAATGCCTGCAAACGAAAGCAAAATTTCCGGGCTGCTGCTTTCGGCTGCTTTAACTGGCAGAATGTGAATGCCTTTTGACATGGCCTTTTGTGCAAGCTCTTCTGCCGTGGCAGCGGCGTGTACCGCCAGGCGGATATGCAGGCCGGATTCGTAAGCCATAATGCTTGCCTTGCTGCCAAAAATATTGGCAAGAGCAGTGCGCAGCAAAGTGTTTTTTACGGTATAACGGCGGCGAATTTTTTTTATGTGGCGGCGCAGCCCGCCGGACGCGATAAATTCCGCCAGGGCAAACTGCTCAATGCTGGAGGAAGTTTGGTTATATAAATGCTTGATACGGTTATAAACGGGCAGCAGGTTTTGTGGCAGCACCAAATAGCTTATGCGCAGGCTTGGCAGCAGAATGCGCGAGAAGGAACCGCAGTAAATTACATTCTGCCCGCCGCTCATGCCCTGCAGTGATGAAATGGGGTGCGAAAAATAACGGAATTCGCCGTTGTAATCGTCTTCTAAAATGTAGGCGCTGTTTTGCTGTGCCCAGCGCAGTAAATCAAGTCTGCCCTGCGGCGAAAGCGAGCGTCCCTTGTACGGGTTGGAGGGGCTTACATAAAGCAGCTGCGGCAGTTTGTTATGCAGGTTTTCGGTGTTGAAATGCCGCACCTGCCAGCCGCTCATTGCAAAAATATGTTCCGCTTTGGTAAAGCCGGGTTCTTCAAAAGCAACTGTGTGCGGCAAAGCGCCAAGCACGTCAATAAGTATTTGCAGCAGACTCTGCATACCGGCGCCAATAACTATTTGTTCCGGCGTGCAGATAACGCTGCGCGCCTCGTGGCTGTAACGCGCAAGCGTGCTGCGCAGGTAGGGCTCGCCCTGCGGGTTGCCGTAACCGGCGAGCAGCGCCGAATTTTGCAGGGCATGGCCAAGGCAGCGCTTCCAAAGCGAAGCGGGAAAAAGGCTGCTGTCGATATAGTTATTGCCGAAGTCATAACGTACTGCGGCGGCAGAAGGTTTTTGCGGCGGCAGAACTTTCTGCGGCTTGCGGGAAACTATGCTGCCCGCAAAATAACCGCGTTTGGGGCTGGCAATAAGGTAGCCTTCGGCAACAAGCTGGCTGTATGCCGCTTCTGCCGTGGTGCGGCTTACTTCCAAATCGTGTGCCAGTTTACGCAGCGACGGCATTTTTTCTCCGGCTGCAATTTCACCGCTGTGTATTTTGCTTTTTATTTCATTTATCAGGCGCAGATAAAGCGGAAAATCTTTTTTATCTGCCTGCGGCAAGGTTATAAGCATAAACTGTCCCCTTTAAAATTGGAAATTCTGGATATTTTTTTAATAACAGTTTTAGTATATCATAATATCTGTGTTAAAAACATAAATTTTTTGTATTACAGGGGGCTTTAAAATGGCATTACATAAGGCTATGACCATTGCCGGCAGCGATACAAGCGGTGGCGCAGGCATGGAAGCAGATTTAAAAACATTTACCGCCATGGGCGTGTACGGCATGACGGCGCTGACGGTTATTGTGGCGCAGAACCCGCTCAACTGGGACCACGAAATGTACCCAATCGGCATGGATGTTATTGAAAAACAGATAAAAACCATTGTGGAAGGCATCGGCATTGACGCCATGAAAACAGGTATGCTCGGCAGCGCTGAACTGGTGCAGCTGGTGGCCGATACCATTGATAAATACAGTTTGAAGAACGTTGTTATTGACCCGGTAATGGTGTGCAAGGGCATTGACGCAATTATGGTGCCGGAAGCAGCCAAAGCCATTAAGGAAGTGCTGGTAAGCCGAGCCGACGTTATTACGCCGAATACTCTGGAAGCGGCGTATATTGCCGGTATGGATAAGGTGGAAACGCTTGACGAAATTAAAGAAGCTGCGGCGCGCATTCAGGAAATGGGCGCAGGCTATGTTGTTATTAAAAGTGGCTCGCGCAATAACAGCGATGAAGCGGTAGACGTACTGTATGACGGCAAAAACTATGTTGTTAATACCGAAAAGAAAATTCCCGGCTGCTTTAACCACGGCGCAGGCTGCACTTTTTCGGCAGCCATTACCGCAGGGCTTGCCAAAGGACTGAGCGTTAAGGACGCTTTGGCAGAAGCTAAGGAATTTATTACGGTGGCACTTAAAAATTCCTTCCGCCTGAACCAGTTCAGCGGCGCAACCGACCACTGCAAATGGAAGAAATAATTAAAAATAAATAATTTAAACGGGCTCTGTTTAGGCAGTAATGCTAAATGCGGGCCCGTTTTTTGTTTAAAAATTTTACTAACCGGCGCAAATACCTTATACTGTAATCAGGGAAACTGATTGAGGTAAGTATGCTTAAAAAATTTTACCATCCTAAACTGTATATTGGCATTATTGTAGCTGTGCTTGTTGTAACCGGCGTATATTTCTGGCTGTGCCGCCTTGCTGGTGAACACGCGGCCGAAATTTTTAACGCCGAAATGGCGCGCCAGAAAACGCTTGAAGGCAGCGTTGCCGTTGAAAGCATTACGGCCGATATGTGGGGTAATGTTGGCTTCCGCGGGCTGAAATGGCTGGACGCTGAAGGCGAACCGGTTGTATTTGTGCCGGACGGGCGCTTTAAAGTTAAACCGTGGGATGTTGTTACCGGCAGCATAAATTTAAACAGCCTGGAAGAAGCAGAACTGAACCACCCTGTAATAGCCATACGCTTCAATAAAGATATGCGCCCGGCTTTTTTGCCTGAAAAAAAGAAGGACACAGGGCAGGAAACAAAAAAGCGTCATAAAGGGCTGCATATCAATTTGCCCGAAAATCTGCCGCAAAGCAGCATAAAAATTAATGACTGCACTATTACTGCCAGTTACAGGCACCGTTATTTTGTTTTAAGCGGCGTTAACGCTGTTGTGCGCACGGTTAATCCGCAGGAGGCGGCGCTTAAAATTACCGCAGCCGGTTTTGGCGGCATGATGATTGGCGACGAACTGGGCATAAGCGGTAAACTGTTGCTTAACGGCGGGCAGCCGCAGTGCGATTTGTATATTTCCATGAAAAATGTTGTGCCGGAATCGCTTGGCCTTGGCAAGGTTAAAGATACTGCCAGCGTTTACGGGCATGCAACGGGACCGCTTTCCGGGCCTTCTATTGACGGCAGAATTGAATTTTTGCAGCTTAATATCCCGGCACTGCGTTTTTACAAAGTTAACGGCGATTTCTTTTATAAAGACGGCAAAATTGACTTCAGTAATGTAACAGGCGGCATTTACGGCGGCACGGTGGAAGCAACCGGAGCTTATGACGTAGATACGCGCGGTTACAGCATTGATGCGCTTGGGCATGATTTAATGGCGTCCATTGCTGCCAAAACCAGCAAAATTAACTGCCGCGTGGAGCTTGATTTAAAAATGCGCAGCGACGGCAACCCCAAAAACGTGCTTACTTACGGCAGTTTTACAAGCGGCGCGGGCACATACAGCCTGATACCGTTTGAACAGATTTCCGGCAAGTTTAATGACAGGCATGGAGTGCTGAAATTTACGGATGTAAAAATAAAAACGCCGCTTGGCGAAGTTACAAGCGACGCTTTTGAAATCGTTAAGGGGCGCGTGCATATTAATGATATCTGGCTGACAGCGCCGGACGGTGAAAAAATACAGGTAAAATAAAAAGAGCGTGTGCTTAAAGCATACGCTCTTTGTGTTTATGGCATTATACCCTGTGCTTGATATGGTCCAGCGCCTGGGCAAACAGGGTTAAAACGTGGTTGTCGTCAAGGCTGTAAATAACTTCCTTGCCGGTTTTGGTAAACTTAACCAGCCCTGCGTGGCGCAGAAGGCGCAGCTGGTGCGAGATTGCAGACTGCGTCATTTCCAGTGTTTCTGCAATATTCGTTACGCAGGATTCGTTTTCGGCAAGCAAAGCCAGAATACGGATACGCGTAGGGTCACCCAGAACTTTAAAAGTATCGGCCATGGGCTGTACAAATTTTTCTGCAATGGGCACATCCAGTTTTAAATTATGCAGTTTACCTTCAGTATTTTCGTTCATAATTTCACCTCTTGTTGTAACCCTTGCTGAAAAAGAAAAGCAAAACAACGTAATATACAAAGCTGCCCATTACCGTACGGGTAGAAAAAAGCAGCGGAAAAGCAATAAATGCGATGAGCAGAATACATACCTGCAAAAGCGATGCAAAAATACCGCGTGCGCGGATGGTGCGCCAGGACAGCACGCTGTAGCGCGACGCAAAAATGCCGAATAAAAAGCCGCTTAAAACATATAAAATTTGCGAAAGAAAATTATCAAGATTAAAATCCATTATTTACCTGCCCTGCCGGAAAAAGAAGCCGGCATAAGATGAGTAAGAATGCCGCTTTTAATGAGCAGCCCCGCAATTATGCTGCCGCCCATGGTGCTGATTAAAAACGGCGGCACAAAGAACCAGGCTGCCGCTTTGCTGTTTAATATTGCCCAGGCAATAACCCACGCTGCCAAACCGCCTAAAATGCCGGTACCGAAAATTTCGCCAAGCATGGCCGCGCCGGTATTATGCCAGCGGCGGTAGGCAAGCCCGGCTAAAAAGGCGCCAATCATGCTGCCGGGAAATGCCAGCAGCGAGCCAGTGCCTGCCATATTGCGCAGGCAGGAAATAACAAAAGCAACGGAAACGGCTTCTTTAGGCCCTAAAATAACTGCGCAGAGTACATTTATAGCATGCTGAACCGGAAAGCATTTGGAAGCACCTGCCGGTATATAAACCAGATGCGCGCTTAAAGTGCCTATGGCAACAAGCAGTGCTGCCAGCGTTAATTTATGGATATTCATAAAAATCACTCCGGAACATGAAAATGACAAAAATATTTTTTATAATAATTCATACAATAATATTATACATGTTTGTAATATCTGCCGCAAGATAAAAAGGAAAACACCGTATGGCGTAGAAGTATATAGCATATTAATTGTTTGTTGTACAAAGGGGTAGTAATTATGCAGGCTTTGGAAGGAATAAAAATAATTGATTTCAGCAAATGGCTGCCGGGGCAGTACTGCGGCATGGTTCTGGGCGATTTTGGCGCGGACGTAATTAAGGTTGAAGATGTAAAGGGCGACGTTACCCGCGGCTTTACGCCGGCTAAAGAACCCGGCATGAGTTACTGGCATTTAATGTTGAACCGTAATAAGCGCGGCATTACCGTAAATTTAAAAACGCCTGCCGGGCGTGAAGTTTTGCTGCGCCTTTTAAAAGAGGCAGACATATTTCTGGAAGGTTTCCGCCCCGGGTATTTAAAAATGCTGGGGCTTGATTACGAAAGCGTAAGCAAAATTAACCCGCGGCTTATTTATTGTTCCATTACCGGTTTCGGGCCGGAAGGAAAATATAAACACATGCCTTCGCATGACCTTAATGTTATAGGGCTTGCCGGTGTGGCAGCTCCGGAAGACGGAACGGATATAAGCGTGCCTTCGGTGCAGGTGGCAGCCCTTGGCGGCAGTTTAAACGCCATCAGCGGCATTTTAATGGCACTGTATGCCCGCGAGCGCACCGGCAAAGGTCAGCTTGTAAACGTTGATTTGTACAGCTCGGCAATCAATGCGGAAATTACGGCAATCAGCAGCGTCATCGGCTGCCGCGAAACCGGCATGCCTTCTTTCGGGCGTACGGCATCGCATTATTACAGCGTATACAAAACAAAGGACGGCCGTTATTTAAGCATCGGTACTATTGAGCCTAAGTTCTGGCAGAAAATGTGCAGATTGATTAACCTGCCGGAGCTTGAAAGCCGTCAGTTTGATTTTGCCCATTCGGCAGAAATAAAAGAGAAACTGGCAGCTGCTTTTGCAGGGAAAACTCAGGCCGAGTGGCTGGAACTTATCGGCAGGGACGAATTTTGCGTAACGCCAATCCGCACCTTGCAGGAGGCTTTGGACAGCAGCTTGACGACGGAACAGTCGCAGATGCTTGTAACCAAAAAAGAAGATTTCGGAGATTATACTTATGTAAAATCTGCGGCGAAGCTGTCTGACACACCGGGCACTATCCGCAAACGCGCGCCTTATTTGGGCGAGCATACGCAGGAGGTGCTGGAAAGCGCGGGCTATACCAAAGAAGAAATTGCTGCCATGCACGAAAAAGGGGAGATATAAATGGCATTAAAAAACATTTTTAAGTTATTTGCCGGTTTGCTGTTTGCCTTTTATTTACTGCTTGGCACTGCTTTTCCGGCAGAAGCCGGCATTATAAGCAAGCAGCAGGAAATTGAAATGGGGCGCGAAACCGCCATGGCGCTGGAAGCGCAGTACGGCGTTGTGCAGGATTACGAACTGCAGGAACGTGTTAACCGCATTGGGCAAAGCCTTGTGGCTGTAAGCGACCGTCAGGATTTGGAATATACCTTTAAAGTACTCAACTGCGACGAAGTTAACGCACTGGCCTGCCCCGGCGGGTTTGTATATGTGTTTAAAGGGCTTATTGATTACATGCCGAGCGATTCTGAACTGGCAGGCGTTTTAGGGCACGAAGTAAGCCATATTGTTGAAAAACATACCGTACACCAGATTGAAAAACAGCTTTTAACAACCCTTTTGCTGGCTGTTGCCACCAAGGGCGATATGGGGCTTACAGGGCTGGCTTCGCAGGCACTGGCAGCAGGTTACAGCCGCACCGATGAACGCGGCGCCGATAAGGAAGGTTTTAACCTGTGCGTTAAGGCAGGCTACAATCCGTACAGTATGGTGCTTACCATTAATAAACTGGAAGATTTGGCCAAAGAAAAAGGCAATCCGGGCTATGGCCTGTTCAGCAGCCATCCGGAACCGGAAGAACGCCTGAAACGCGTAATGAAGCAGATTAAAAAGTTAGACCCTCATCCCGATATTACGGTGCATGAAGACGGCACGGCAACCGTACACGAAGGTGACTGGACTTTTAACATTACTCAGACCGTGGGCAACGACAAGCCGGAATACCGCGCCTATATGCTGGCAGGTTCGCTGTATGTAGCGCGTCAGCGCGGGCCTGTTGACCCGTACCGCTTTATTGTGTACGACAACGGCAGCAGCGCAACGCTGTACTATGAAGATGTTCAGCTTTTAACCGTATATAACCAGGATGCCTATGCCGCAGGCTTTGGCGATGCAGGGAGCTACGCCAACGGCTGTGCCCAGCTTTTGCGCGAATGGGCACCGGTAGCCAATGCCAACGATGCCGCTAAAGCCGATAAGGATAAAGATTAAACGTTAAAGGTGAATTTATGGACTTAGGGAAAATTATCGCGTTTAACTTAAATAAACTGCGTACGGAGCGCAGCCTGACTTTGGGGCAGCTGGCAAAACTATCCGGCATCAGCAAAGCGATTTTATCGGATATTGAAAAAGGGGGCAGCAACCCTACCATTAACACTATCTGGAAAATTGCCAACGGGCTGAACGTGCCGTACACACGCCTGATGGAAGTTAAAGAGCCGGACGGCACCGTTGTGCGCAGAAGTGATACGGCGGAGCAAAGTGACGAAACGGGAGTATACCGTGTTCACTGCTATTTTTCCACTGCGCCGGACCGCAATTTCGAACTGTTTTACTGCGAACTTGACGCGGAAAGCGCCAATGCTTCAATCGCTCATTCGCCAAGGGCGCAGGAATATATTTATGTTATCGAAGGCTCACTCACTCTTAAAACAGATACCGCCGTCTATGAGCTCCATGCCGGTGATTCTCTGGTATTCAGTTCTTCCGTTAACCATACGTATATTAACGACGGCAAGATTAAAGTAAAATTTATGGTTATCAACTATTATCCGTATTAAAACGGCAAAATAAAAACTCCTGCTATCCGTGGATAACAGGAGTTTCTTTTGCTTATTGCTTAAACAACTATTTAATTATTTGTTGAAGTAACGAGCGAGCAGGCCTGCAAATGCTCTGCCATGGCGGGCTTCGTCACGGGCCATCTCGTGGACGGTATCGTGGACCCTCGGGCGACAAGCGCAACCAGAGACAGAACCTCACGGGCCATTTCATGAACAGTGTCATGGATAGCGTCAAGGCCGAGTTCTTTAGCGCGTTTTGCAAGGTCGGTTTTGCCTGCGGTTGCGCCGTTTTCAGCTTCTACGCGCATTTCAAGGTTCTTTTTGGTGCTGTCGGTAACAACTTCGCCGAGCAGTTCAGCAAATTTAGCAGCATGTTCTGCTTCTTCAAAAGCAGCTTTTTCCCAGTACAGGCCGATTTCCGGATAGCCTTCACGGAAAGCAACACGGCTCATAGCGAGGTACATGCCTACTTCGCTGCATTCGCCGTTGAAGTTAGCGCGCAGGTCTTCTTTAATATCTTCGGGAACGTCTTTAGCTACGCCAACAAAATGTTCAGCAGCCCAGGTCATTTCGCCTTTCATTTCTACAAATTTGGAAGCCGGAGCTTTGCACTGCGGGCAGTATTCCGGAGCAGCTTCACCTTCATAAACATAGCCACAAACTTGGCAAACCCATTTTTTCATTATTCATTCCTCCATAAAGTACAAATTTTAAAATTATCATGGCGGTTCGTTCTAACCGTTTACTGTAATGATTTTAACACAGCACAGGCAAGTTGTCAATAATTATTATTAATTGTTAGAGATTGCTAACATTAAAATTTTTGTGAAATGCCGTAAAAATATCTGTTAAAGGCAGCTTACTGCAAAATTCGGCTGTAAACAGCCTTTAATTGAAGTGCCCTATTGTAGAATAAGCGATAAACTGCTATAATATACAGAACGGAGGTATATTATGGAAAAATTTACTGTTACGTTAAACCACCATGCTCATTATGGTTATGTAGAATATGACCCGGAAACCAAAACCGCTAATGTTGTGCTGGATGTTCCGGAAGCCAAAGCAAGGGTAGAAGAATTTTTAAGCAAACCCTTAACGCTTGATTTGCCTGAAGGCGAAACTATCCGTCAGTTTGTTACCAAAACTTTAATGCCGCTTGACAGCTTGGAAAACTTTAAAAACTGCCTTGGCAGATTATGGTTCAATACCGATGTAAGGGTAGAGTGGAGCATGCCTCCCGGAGCAATGGATAATTTATAATTGCCCGCTGCTTAAAACTGTGATACACTTAATAAGTTAATATTTGGTTCCGTAGCTCAGCAGGATAGAGCAACCGCCTCCTAAGCGGTAGGTCGGCAGTTCGAATCTGCCCGGGATCACCAGTAAATATGCGCACTTGCAAGCGATTGTAAGTGCGTTTTTTATTCCCAGTTTTCTACTTTATCGCTAAACACTAAATTATTAGCATTAATCCAGCCTGCGCGTGTTGGCATATCGCTAGAATGATGACACAATGTTTTGTTCCTGGTCTCATATACTTTTACCCCACGACGTATAAATGCATTTGTTACCATTTTTCTGGGGTGATCTGAATTAGCAGCTACTGAAACAAATGCTGTTTTATCAAAAGTACAATTTTTAGGCTTTGTTTCTCCGACAATTCTATTTAAAAGTTTTGTGGAAACATTATGTCGACCACCATGATGGGGAATTTGGTAAAATTTTACTGCTTTTAGATCATGTATATAAGATTCAGCATAATCAGCAGCAGCATTTAAAGCAAGTAAACCGGCATCGCCCGTAAGTAAGAATTTCTCGCTTTCCATATCACCTAAGACAATTATTGAAGACTCGTTTTCTGGAGATGTGTTAACATCTTCTCTAAGTAATTCATTTGTCCATGATTCTATTAATGAACATATGGATTCTTTAATACTTTTGAATTTACTGTTCAGTGGAGTTTTATGTGATTCTAGTATTTGCCTCAGATAGAAGTTTTTGCTAGGAGAGAGTATTGTTAAGTTACTAGTAATTTTATTTCCTTGAAATCCTTCTTCAATTTTGATGTTTTTTTCATTAGCAATATCTTCTAATGCTTTGATATAGGGATAATCTTCTTTTAATCGGTCTTCTAGAGTTTTTGGGATAATTTTTTTATCTGATATTTTATATAATTCATCGATATATAACCAAGGTCTGTTCATTATGAGTTTTTTTACACTGAAATTATGTAATATTTCTGTTAATCCAGAGGCATGGTCTTGATCGGGATGTGAACAGATTACATAATCAATGGTAGGATTTGATTCTCCTTGGAAATAGTATTTTTTTAAGTGTTCAGTTAATGCTTCTCCATATTTTTGTAAACCACCATCGTAAACTACTACGACATACCTTTTTAAAATATTATCATAATAACGAAAACATATAGCATCGGCATCTTTTGAATGTTCTTCAATTCCTATAAAGTCTAGTTCATATTTCATTTTGTTTGCTCCTTATTATTAATTGAACAAATTACTCTTTTTCTAATATAGTTAGTTTGTTTATGATAAGAAAGGGAAAATATTACAAGTAGTGCAATGATTATACCTGTTTCTACAAATTGAGAAGGGCAAGTATATTGTATGGCAATGTAACCTGTAATTTTATAAAATATATAAATAATGAATACAGAAATAAAAGTTCTGTACATATTATTAACAGATGATAATATTTCGATTTTTTTATCCCGTGATTCTGCTTTAATAAAATCTTCATATGATGCCATTTGTATAATGTTTAATTTTTTACATAGTGGCTCAATTAACAAAGAACCTATTCTACTAGCTAATAAACCAAGAAAATAAATTATAAAGAACTCTGTAAGTATACTATTTTGTTGTAGTTGGATATTTTCAGATAATAAAAAATAGAGTACAGATCCAGGAAATAGATTATTGAGAATATCGTAAGAGCTAATACGTTCTAAAAGTTTATCCAAGGAACAGACCTCCAAAATGTTATTTATAAAGTTTAGTAAAGGGTAAGACCTTTGCTTTCTAAAATACTTTGATGCTTTTTAAAATCACCCTCAAAGTAACGGTAATTATTGCTTAAGGTATCTGCTTTAAAACTGTAGCTGCATTTTTTACCGCAAGTTAAAGCTGGTTCGGTATTATTTAAAGCAGAAAGACCCGTATCAAGGTTAAAATTACCTGAGTTCAGATAATGGGTATTGTGCTGTAAGAAGTATTCGCTTGCAGAAATTTTCGGAGCATTTATGTAATTCATAGCCTCATCGAATACTTTATGCCCAACAGTTACAGATAACAGGAACAGCTTGTATGGAGATCTGGCAGGTAAGTTTTCGCAGTCAGGATAATTTTCAGTAAAAAATTCGTCTGAAAACTCACCAATAAGGTCAGAGAAACTAATTTCCTCAGATTTCTTTTGACCCCACAAGCATACTGTGGTGCGCTCTTTAAATAAAAAGTTTGTAGTATTTTCAAGCGCTATATATGCATGGTGTAAGGGATGCTTAAGATCAGTAATGTCTGCGTTTAAAGCATCACGCATAGCAGGATAAATTTCAGATAATGTAGTTTTTAACATTGCTGCTATATCAAAATCTAAAGCAGAAGTATCATTTTCTCGGCAATTAATTTTCATTCTTTGATATGCATCTTCACCAGAATAGAAGCATTCATAAAGCTTTCCGTCTATGTATGCTTCTTGTTTCTTATGTTGGAGTTCATCAATGAAATCTGTGGTATTCCAAAAATCGCCGGTTGAACGATAAACATACGGATGAAAAATACAATCTGCGACTACATGGCTGTAAAACCCAAAAGCAACCGCGAAAAGTTTTAAATACTTATCAGTATTTTCCGGTTCAGCACTCTGAATAGCTTTTGCATAATCAAGCATACGGCAAAACAAGTCGTAAGATTTGTCTGCATGCATCATATCAGCCATTTCTGTCCACTTAATATCATCAGAATGGAATATATTAGTAACTGCTTTCCGCAAGGATCCATCAGCAACAATAGGTACAGTGGGGAAATAGAATAGATCAGGTAATGAGCTTCCCAGACCAAAATAAGATTTATATTTATCCCAGAGTTTATAATACTGCTCTGGAATAGAAAATCTTGTAACAAGATAATGTGTCGCAGGTTGCGGCATAGTAAAACCTCCTAATACAATATTGTTAGCACTCAAGAAAATAGAGTGCTAACAATATTGTACGCCTATTATTTTCTGTAGTCAAGGACTGAATGTCAAAAAGTCAGAAAAATATATTTTCGATTATGCAATATATGCAATAAATGTAACGAAAATAATAATATATTAAAAATAAGATTAAATAATAACTGTTGTACATGTTATTAATCCTTGTAGTATTATACTAATCAATATGTGACTTATATGTTAATTTAGGAATAGTCCTGTTGTTTAGACAAATTTAAAACTAATTTTTATTGAAAGCATTATAAAAGCATAAAAAATATTTACAGTTTAAACAAAATAAACTGTAAATATAAGACAATTTAGTGCTAAGTTTATATAAAATTATAAATAAAAAATTAAAAAATAACTCCTAAGCGGTAGGTCGGCAGTTCGAATCTGCCCGGGATCACCAGTAAAAACCTAGCCGTGGAGCGCATTCCACGGCTTTTCTATTTTTGCAACTTACAAAGGCGTTAGGTCAATGGGTGCAACGTGGGTGCAACGGCACTTTTAAAATGCAAAATAAATATTGTTGTCTGACTTATAAACCTTTTTCCTCCTTAACCATAAATAGCACTAAGTCTGCCGCTGCAATAACAAACCCCCGCCGGAAGTTTATGCTTCAAGCGGGGGTTTTGTTTAATGCAAAGTATCAGTAAATTTTATTTTGCTGTTTTCAGTTCGGTCCAGTAACGGTCGTACATGGGCAGTGCATCGCCGATATCAATCAGCCATTCGCCTTTGTCTATGTTATCCATACCGATTTTCAGCATCGGGTCATTTTTAAATTCTTCGCTGTGGAATTCCTGAGCTTTTTCGTTCGGGTCATTGTAGCCGATGTATTCATAGTTTTTAGCGCTGATTTTCGGGTCATAGATAAAGTTGATGAATTTTTCGGCCAGTTCTTTATGTTTTGCGCCTTTGGGGATAGCAAAGGTATCAGCCCAGATGGTAGCGCCTTCTTTAGGTACTACAAAGCCGATATTGGGGTTGTCTTTCAGGGTGTAGCTTGCGTCACCGGTCCACATAGTGCCAATCCATGCTTCTTCGGCAATGAATTTTTGTTTAATGGTATCGGTATCGAAAGCAAGTACGTTAGGTGCAAGCGCTTTCAAATCCTGGAAGGCTTTTTCAACCTGCGCAGGGTCGGTGCTGTTGTTGGAGAAGCCGTTTTTCTTTAATGCCATGCCGATGGTTTCGCGGCTGTCGTTTAAAAGAATCAGGCGGCCTGCATATTCAGGGTTCCACAAATCTTCCCAGCTGTCGGGAACGTCTTTAACATAGTTTTTATTGTAGGCAATGCCGGTAATGCCCCAGGTGTAAACGAGGGAATGGTCGCCGGTGGGGTCATAAACCGGTGCTTTTAAAGTGCTTACAATGTTTTTGGCGTTGGGTATGTTGTCCATGTTCATTTTTTCCAGCAAATCAAGTTTGAGCATGGTTGCAACCATATAGTCAGAAGGCTGGATTACATCGTACTGTGCTCCGCCGGCCTGAATTTTAGCCAGAAGTTCTTCATTGTTGGCAAATACGTCGTAATTAACCTTACAATTGTATTGCTTTTCAAATTCGGCAATTACCTCCGGGTCAAAATTGTCGGCCCAGCTAAAGAGGTTGAGAACCTGCTGTTCTCCTCCTGCCGCTGCATCTTTCTTTTCTGTGTCACCTCCGCAGCCTGTCAGGAGAAGGGCCATGGTTAGTACGGAAACGAGAAAGACCAAAAGTTTTTTCATTTTGCAGATCATCCTTTCTTTATTTGGTTTTATTGAACCGTTTTACGGCATCAATCTTTGTTTTTGCTGCTGTGCTGCGGCTGTAAAATCTGCGCAATTACAATCAGCGAAATGGTTGCGAACATTAAGAGTGTGGAAAGGGCGTTAATTTCCGGGGAAATGCCGCGTTTTACCATTGCGTAAATATATAGCGGCAGCGTGGTGGAGTTAGGCCCGGCCACAAAGAAGCTGATGATAAAATCATCAATGGAAAGGGTAAAGGCAATCAGCGAGCCGGCGATAATGCCGGGCATGGCAAGCGGCAGGGTAACGTAACGGAAGGTTTGAAACGGCGTTGCGTACAAATCCATGGCTGCCTGCTCAAGTTCATGGCGCATGCCTTCAAGCCTTGCGTTAACGGTAATTACCACAAAGGAAAGGCAGAAGGTGATGTGCGCTAAAATAAGGGTAACTTTACCGAGCGGAACCTGCGTTTGTGCAAACAGTACCAGAAGGCTCAGGCCCATAACAATTTCCGGAATCAGTATTGGCAGATACAAAAGCCCGTTAATAACAGGTTTGCATTTATACTGATAGCGGTTGAGGGCAATGGCGGCAATTGTGCCGAGCACGGTGGAAACAACAGTGCTAATAACGGCGATAAACAGGCTGTTCATAAGGGCTTCCAGCACGCGGCGGTTTTGGAAAAGGGAAGCGTACCAGTCAAGCGTAAAGCCTGTCCATACAGCGTTAATACGCGATTCGTTAAAGGAATACAGCGCAAGAATTAAAAGAGGAAGGTATAAAAAGGCCAGTATTACAAGCGAATAGGCCAGAAGAAGATGGCTACGCCACGTCTTTTGCATCTTTAGCTCCTCCTTCCTGCGACTGCAAAGCCTTGTAGTAAAGGATAATCAGCACAAGGCTCATTACTGCCAGTACAATGGAGAGCGCGGAGCCAAAAGGCCAGTCGCGCGCTGCCAGAAACTGGTTCTGGATGAGGTTGCCGATAAGGGCGGATTTGGCACCGCCCATAACGTCCGGCACAACGAACATGCCGAGCGAGGAAATAAACACTAAAATTGTGCCTGCGGCAATGCCGGGCATTGTCAGCGGCAGGGTAACCTTGCGGAAAGCTGTCATCGGCGATGCGCCAAGGTCGGAAGCTGCTTCAAGCAGGCGCAGGTCAAGCTGTTCTATGGAAACGTAAATCGGCAGCACCATAAAAGGCAGCAGGGCGTAAATCATGCCCAGCATTACGGCCGCGTCGTTGTACAGCATCTGAAGTGGCTGCTCAATAAGCCCCAGTTTCATTAAAAAGGTGTTTACAACACCCTGCGTGCGCAGAATGATAACCCACGCATAAGAGCGGATTAAAAAGTTAATCCAGAAAGGTATCATCACGAGAATCAGCCCCGGCTGCTGCCATTTTTTTGGCAGGCGTGCAATGAAGTATGCCAGCGGGTAGCCCATGATGATGGTAGCAACGGTAGTAATAACCGCTACTATCAGAGTGTCGGCAAAAATCTGCAAATATAAAGGTTCTAAAAAGCGCAGATAATTTTTTAGGGTAAATTCAAAAATTATTTGTCCGTAAGGCGTGCGCCCGGCAAAGGAAACGGCAACTACGATGAGAAGCGGGATAACGAAAAAGATGCTTAACCAGAGCATTGCCGGGGCAACCATCAGTTTTCCGTTTTTCATCGCGATACTTTCACCTCGTCTTTTTTATACCACCAAATGCCTACGCGCTCGTCGGGCGACCAGCGTTTAACGTCGTCAAAATACTGGTAAGCCACAACGGTTTGGTTGGAGTTGTCCAGACGGATAAATACTTTATCAATGGTACCGTAAAACACAACATCTACAACGGTTCCGTAATAACCGGGTTCCGGGTGCTGCTTTTCTGCCTGTTCGTCTTCGTATTCCGGGCAGAGGTTGAGCTTTTCCGGGCGGATAACAAGCGTTTCGCTTTCCGTTTCAAAAAAGTTGCTTTCGCCAATAAATTTGGCGACAAAGCGGGTGTTGGGGTAATGGTAAATCGTGTCCGGGTTGTCGTCCTGTTCGATAACGCCCTTATTCATAACCACAATGCGGTCGCTCATGGTAAGCGCTTCTTCCTGGTCGTGCGTTACATAAATGAAGGTAAGGCCGAGGCCGCGCTGCAAATTTTTAAGTTCCAGCTGCAAATTTTTGCGCAGCTGATAGTCGAGTGCGCCCAGCGGCTCGTCCAGTAAAAGCACTTTCGGGTTATTTACAAGGGCACGGGCGATGGCTACGCGCTGCTGCTGGCCGCCGCTCATCTGCTGCGGACGGCGGTTGCGGAATTCTTCAAGCTGCGTAAGGTACAGTACCTGCGCTACACGTTCCTTTTGTTCTTCGGCGGGTACTTTTTTCATCATCAGCCCAAACTTTATGTTTTCCTCAACAGTCATGTGAGGGAATAATGCGTAGTGCTGAAAAACCATATTGACATCACGTTTATAGGGCGGTTTATTGGTAACGTCTTCGTCATCAAGGAAAACTTTGCCGGTAGTAGGCGTATCAAGCCCCGCAATCATGCGCAGCAAAGTGGTTTTGCCGCAGCCGGAAGGTCCTAAAAGCGTTAAAAACTCACCGTCGTAAATGGTAAGGTCCAGCTTGGGGATGATGAGGTTATTGCCGTACTTTTTGGTAATTCCCTGCAAACGGATCATTTCTTCCATTTTTTTGTTGTCACAACCTTTCATAAAAAATTTTGTTTGCATGATACTAATATAATGATATCATATTATAAACAATTTTGTGTAAAAAAATCAATGCTTTTTTGAAAAAAATGCAGGAGAGGCAAAAAAAACAGAGAATATTAAACTTCATAAAGAATAATTTGGAAATTTTGCTGATTTTCATGAAAAATGCGTATTTTTTGCGGGGTGAAAAAATGCTGAGTAAAAAGTTTATAGAGTTTTTGTTTGAAGGTGCGCATATACAGCGGTGGAACGACCATATCCGCCCTAACGGCTTTACGGAACTGGACAAACAGGCGCATAAAATGATGATTTTGTATATCCTTGCCAAATATGAGGAGCAGGACCACGGCGCGAAATTAAACTGGCGCGCGCTTATTGAAGGCGGTATTTTTGAATTTATGCACCGCATTATTTTAACGGACATCAAGCCGCCTATTTACCACGAGCTGATGCGTGTGCACGGGCGCAAGCTGAACGCCTGGATTTACAGCCAGCTTGAACGCCGCGTGCCGGAACTGGATGAAGTGTTTTTCGATAAACTTAAACGCTGGTTTGATTATCCGGAAGAAAACCGGCTGGAGAAAAAACTTTTGCGGGCGGCACACTACCTTGCCACGCAGTGGGAATTTGGCATTATCTACCATTTTAACCAGGCAATTTACGGCATTGATGCCACTAAAGCTGCCATTGAAAGCAATATCGAGGACCATTACGATTTGGCCGGCGTTCAGAAAATATCGCTGAAAGGCAAAACCAGCAAATTTATTGACCTTGTAGGGCAGCTGCGCTTTCAAAAACGCTGGGCGCAGTCGCCGCGCGTGCCGGAAACTTCAGTTATGGGGCATGTGCTGATAGTTGCCATTTTGGGATATTTTTGTGCGGCAGAGCTTGGCGCCTGTGATGAACGCATTGTAAATGATTTTTTGTGCGGTCTGTTCCATGATTTGCCAGAGGTGCTGACACGCGATATTATTTCGCCGGTTAAAACTTCTGTGGAAGGGCTTGACGATTTAATTAAGGATATTGAAAAGCGCCAGGTTGCCGAAAAACTGCTGCCGCTGCTGCCGTGGGGCTGGCATGAGGAAATTATTTACTTTACGCAGAATGAGTTTACCAACCGCGTAATGCTTGACGGTATTCCAACCGAGGTAAGCGAAAAAGAATTAAACGGCAAATATAATGTTGACGGGCATGGCTATAAAGCGGTGGACGGCAGAATGTTAAAAGGCTGCGACCATCTGGCCGCTTTTGTTGAAGCTTATCTTTCGACAGAATACGGCATAACAAGCAAGCATCTGCTTAACGGCATGGCCGATTTGCGTGAAAAGTACAAAAACAAAACCATTGCCGGCATTAATTTTGGCGCAGTTTATGATGAATTTCCTGAGCTTAAAACCAATTTATAAATTGAATGCAAGTTTATGAAAATTCAGTTTATAACCAAAAATAAGTGGACACTTGTATTTGCAAGAGTTATAATGAAGCTGAAAGCAGCTCTTTAGATATGAAATTATCTTAAGCTGTACAATATATTATATTTAAGATTTTTAAAGGAGGCATGGATTATGAATTTATTTGAAATGGCGCAGATTCCGCTGAACAAAGCTATTGAGGTTATGAAGCTTGACCCGAATGCGGCGGCAATTATTGCCTGCCCGGAAAGAACTCTGGAAGTTTCCATTCCTGTAAAAATGGATGACGGCACTACCAAAGTATTTACCGGTTACCGCAGCCAGCACAGCACAATTATGGGCCCGGCCAAAGGCGGCATCCGTTATCATCAGAGCGTTAACATGGACGAAGTAAAAACTCTGGCTTTCTGGATGACCTGCAAATGCGCAGTTGCCAATCTGCCTTACGGCGGCGGCAAAGGCGGCATTATTGTTGACCCGTCCAAACTTTCGCAGGCAGAACTTGAACGTTTGACCCGCGGCTACATTGACAGAATCGCTCCCATTATCGGCGAAAAAATGGATATTCCTGCCCCTGATATGAATACCAACGCTCAGATTATGGGTTGGATGATGGATGAATACAGCAAGCTGAAAGGGCAGTATGAACCGGGCTTCATTACCGGTAAACCAATCTGCATCGGCGGCTCTTTGGGCCGTACCGCAGCTACCGGCCGCGGCGTAATGGTTGCAGCAGGCGAAGCAATTAAAGCTATGGGCATTAAACCCGAAGAAGCAACCTGCGCAGTACAGGGCTTCGGCAACGTAGGCAGCTGGACTGCTAAACTGATTCACGACCTTGGCGTTAAAATTGTGGCTTTAAGCGATGTTTACGGCGCTATTATGAATGAAGACGGACTTGACCCGTACGAAGTTGAAAAACACGTACAGGCAACCGGCAGCGTAGTGAACTTCCCAGGCAGCAAAGCTATCAGCAACGCCGAACTTTTGGCAATGGAAGTTACCGTGCTTGCTCCGTGCGCAATGGAACTTCAGATTACCAAAGACAATGCGGCTGACGTTAAGGCAAAAATTATCGTTGAAGGCGCTAACGGCCCGACAACTCCGGAAGCTGACGAAATTCTTGATAAAAAAGGCATTCTGGTTGTGCCGGATATTCTCGCCAACGGCGGCGGCGTAACCGTAAGCTACTTTGAATGGGTTCAGTGCCTGTACCGTTACTTCTGGACTGAAGAAGAAGTTATTGATAAACAGACCCAGTTAATGATTGGCGCGTTTAAACAGGTATATGACACCGCTAAAAAATACGAAGTTAATATGCGTACCGCAGCTTATATCGTAGCCCTTAACCGTCTGGACGAAGCTATGAAATTCCGCGGCGCATATTAATAAGCGTTTTAAACTTCATTAAAATTTAATTGCTTAATGGCAGTATTAACCCCCGGCAGCCGTTACTGCCGGGGTTTTGTGTGAATACAGAGGGAGGATTTATGAAAGATTTGCAAAAGAGCTGCAAGATTGCTGTGGTACAGGCTACTCCTGTATTGTTTGATAAAAAAGCCTGTGTGGAAAAGGCAGTGGCACTCATTAAAGAATGCGCTGAAAATAAGACTGAATTAATTGTATTTCCGGAATTGTTTATACCGGGATATCCTTACGGAATGACTTTTGGTTTTACTGTTGGCAGCAGAAATGAAGCCGGGCGTAAAGACTGGTTGCAGTATTATGAAAACAGTATTGTTGTACCTGGCCCTGAAACGGAGCTTTTGGCAAAGGCGGCAAAAGATGCATGTGCCTGGCTTAGTATTGGCGTATCTGAACGTGATGCCGTAACGGCAACGCTGTATAATACTAATTTGTTCTTTTCACCGGAAGGTGAAATTATTGTGCACCGCAAATTAAAACCTACCGGTTCGGAACGCGTGGTATGGGGTGATGCCGACAAAAACTATTTCCCGGTTGCCGAAACGCCGTGGGGGCCAATGGGCAGTATGATTTGCTGGGAAAGCTATATGCCGCTGGCAAGGGCTGCGCTTTATCAAAAAGGCATTACTCTGTATATTTCGCCAAATACCAATGATAATGATGAATGGCAAAGCACAATTAAGCATATAGCTATTGAAGGGCACTGCTATTTTATAAACTGCGATATGTACTTTACACGTGATACTTACCCGGCAGATTTGCAGGCGCAGGATGAAATTGCTAAATTGCCTGAAAAAGTGTGCCGCGGCGGCAGCTGCATTGTTGACCCTTATGGGCATTACCTGACAGAACCGGTATGGGACAAAGAAGCTGTTATTTATGCAGAGCTTGATATGAGCAAAGTGGCTGCAAGCCGTATGGAATTTGATGTATGCGGCCATTATGCAAGACCTGATGTATTAAAACTGGTTATTGAGGATAAATAAAACAAAAATACCTTCCGCCTGGAATATGGCAGAAGGTATTTTTGCTTTATACCGTATTATTAAATTATCAAGCAAAGAATAAATTCATGATAATCATAGCGCAGAGTGCGTTGAGAAGGCTGGCAAGCATTAAAAGCGGCCAATATTTTTTTGGTACATCGGCTACGCCTAAAAGCCTGCCCATATATTGCAGCTGTGCCCCAAGCAAAAAGAAGCAGGGCATCAAAATCGTAATGTGGCGTGCGTCAAGCATGCCGTTTGCTGCCATGTTAGCTGCAAGACCTACAGAAGCAGAACTGGAAAGCCAAGCAGTAAGTACTACCGTAACGGCTTCGCCTGGCAGTCCAAACAGTGTCATTGTCGGTCCGAAGACATTGCCTAAAAAACTCATAACACCAAGCAAATTGAGTATTTCTGCAACGGCATAAGCCATTAAGATGTTAGGTACAAGATTGTTGATTGCTATATTAAAACCCTTGCGGGCACCGATAACGAAAATATCAAACGGATTGCCGGATACGTTTTTTGCTTGAACGCCGTTACTCATTTTTAAAATCCTCCTTGTAAACAGTATTTAAAACAAAGCGCACAAACATGGCGCCGACAAATTTAAAAACAAACATCAGTAAAAAAGGTACAAGCAGCGGCACGGTTAAATAAGAAAACAGAGCAGAACCGATAGCAAAATAGTTGTTGATAAGTCCTGCACCGGAATATTGCCAGGAACCGATGATTGTAAGCTCTTTTTTTGTTATCAGGTCCTGGTCGTATAGTTCTTTGGTTAATGCCGCACCGGCATCTGTGCTTTGCAGGTCGGTAATCAGTGCCAGTCCGGTTAAACCCGGTACGCCGAGTAATGGTCGCAGCAATGGTGTTAAAAGTTTGTGGGCCGCTTTAATAGCGCCGTAGTGCGATAAAACTTCAAGACAGCCGATTGCCAGCATTACGCTTGGCACAAGTGACAGTGCAAACATAAAACCGCCGCGTGCACCCAGCCCACCGGTGCCGACAAATGTATCCTTGCCAAGCGTTTTAACGGTGCCGAATTTGCCTATCAGTGTACTGAAGTCAAATGCGCTGAGCCATTTCATACCGTCAAAGCCGGTCATTATCCCGGAAAAGAATAAAATTGCAGCGGCTAAAGAAATAAAAGCCTTTGGCCCTACACGCCATTCTTCAGAATCAAAGTTAGTGAGTTTTTTCTCATTTTTCTCCATAATGCCCTCCTATCAAACAACAAAAACAAATAATGCAATAAATTTGTCTTTATTATATTGACATAAATACGTAATGTCAAGACGAAAATGAAATTTTATTTTTGGAATTTTTAAAATACATTTTAGTATTGCTATTTAAAAAACGATATGTTATAATTTTTTCAAATTTTGGGAAAATAAATGCATGCTGTTGGTTGTTGTTTTTAGAGGAGGATAATATGGCTATTTTAAATGTAAAAGATATTTTTCATGATTTACACCAAATTCCGGAAATAGGCTTTCAAGAATTTAAAACTTCTGCTTATCTTGCGGATAAATTAAGAGAACTTGGTTACAAAGTTACAACGAATGTTGGCGGAACCGGCGTTGTAGGTGTAGTAAAGGGTGCGGAACCAGGACCAGTAATGCTTTTGCGTGCAGATATGGATGCGCTGCCGTTTGTTATTAACGGCGAGCATAAAGTAATACACGCCTGCGGGCATGATGCGCACTGCTCTATGGTTTTGGCAGCGGCTTCTAACTTAAAAGATAAAATAAAAAAAGGAACTTTAAAAATTTTGTTTCAACAGGGCGAGGAAACTTTAAAAGGTGCGCTGGCTGTAATTGACGCCGGTGTGCTGGAAGACGTCGATATTGCTGTCGGGCTGCATATCCGTCCAGTGCAGGATTTGCCATTTGGCAAGTTATCGCCTGCTGTAAGGCATGCTTCAAGTACCTTTGCCAAAGTAAAAATTACAGGGCAAAGCTGTCACGGTTCGCGCCCGCATTTGGGTGTTAACGCTGTTGAAGTAGCAGCGGCGGTTATCAATGCGGCGTCTGGGGTTAGAATTAATCCGGTAATTTCTTGGTCTTGCAAAGCTACAGCCGTTAATGGTGGCGGTAGTGCGTATAATATTATTCCAGACCATGCGGAGATAACTTTTGACGTGCGTTGCCAGGAAAATGAAGGTATGACAGAATTGCTTGGCAAACTGCAAAAAGCTTCAGAAAATGTTGCCGCTGCTTACGGGGCAACGGCAGAATTTAGCTTACCGGGCGGAGTTATTCCAGCAGCAGTGCTTGATAAAGAGCTTACTGCCGAAGTTGCAGAGTGCATTAAAGAAGTTGTGGGTGAAGAAAATCTCGGCGAAGAACTTGTAAATCCCGGTGGTGAAGATTTCCATTACTTTGCTAAAACATATCCTAAATTAAAATCGGCTTATTTTGGCGTCGGCGTTGCTGCCGAACCTGGGCTGCACGACCCTAATATGCATTTTAATATCGATGGTTTACAGGCTGGCGTGGAAGTTTTGGAAAAAATTACACTGAAAAAGCTTGGGTGATTGCAGGTTGCTAACGGTATATTTTAAATAAAATAATTGACTTAGATATAAAAAATCCACCTGTTATGGAAGGTTTAAAGATTGCTTAACCTTTGAGTCCTAACAGGTGGATTTTGTTTTTTATCTTACTCCAGCATAGAAAAATCCGAGCCGGTAAACAGGAAAACAATGCCGCAGAATGTTATAGCCCCGGCTAAAATAGCGTCTTCGCTGAAAAGCAGCTTTCCGTTATGCAGGGCAAGATGCGAGTTTGGGTCTGCCATGCCCGTGCCGATACGGAAAAATGCCCCCGGTTTTTTAGCAAGATAGAAGGAAAAATCTTCCGAACCCATAGACGCGGAGGGGAGAATACTTACTTTATCGTTGCCTAAAAGTTTTGCAGCGGAAGTTTCTATCATACCTACAAGATTATCTGCTCCTATAACAGGACCGCAGCCGGGTATAATTTCCGTTTCGGCGTGTACGCGCAGTGCCAGCGCCGTGCCATCGGCAATGCGTTTAATGCTTTCGTGTATTTGCCTGCGTGTTTCCGGCAGCAGATAGCGCATGGAACCTTCAAGCACTACTTCTGAAGGAATGATATTGGCTGCAGTGCCTGCTGTCATTTTGCCTACGGTAATAACAGCTGAATCGAGAGGGTTAAGTTCACGTGAAACTATGGTTTGAAGCTGAGTAATCATATAAGCAGCCGCAGCAATAGGGTCCGGTGTTTTATGCGGGTGCGCTGCATGGCCGCCGGGGGCGGTAATTGTAATTTTAAAACTGTCGGAACCGGCCATCATCGGACCGTATTTAATGCCGATCGAACCGCCGGGAACATCCGGCCAGGTATGTACTCCGAAAACAGCGTCAACATCATCTAAAAATCCGTTGTTAATAATGGTTTCAGAACCGCCGAGTTTTTCTTCTGCAGGCTGGAAAAAGAATTTTACTGTGCCATGCAGGTGCTGGCGGTATTTGCTCAAAAGCCGGGCTGCCGCAAGCAGTGAAGTCATATGCAAATCATGTCCGCAGGCATGGCAGCAGCCTTCGTTTACGGATGCAAATTCCAACCCTGTATTTTCCTTAACCGGCAGCGCGTCGATATCGGCCCTCAAGGCGATTGTTTTGCCGGGCATTGCACCATGTAAAACGCCGACTGCACCGGTAAAACCTTTGTTGTCATAAACTTCAATGCCGTATTTATTCAGCTCGTCTTTTATGAATTTTGTGGTATTTTCTTCCTGAAAGCTTAATTCCGGATGCTGGTGCAGGTAGCGCCTGATTTTTATATATTCAGGTTCAAGTTCCTGCATAACTTTTTGAATGGCTGACATATTATTACCTCCTAACAAAAGATTATAATATTATGATATTTAATTCCACAAAAATACTCATTAATTAGATTTGATTATAATTCTCCGGCGCTGTACTGCACGCGGTAATCCCAAACATCTGAATTTACATAATATTCGCCGAAAATAATCGGTTCGTAGTTTTCGTTAAGCTCCTTGCGGACGATTTTTAAAAGCGGAAAGCCGAATGGAACGGAAAAGAGGTTGCCAAGTTCTTTATCGGCAGCCACTGCTTTAACGCGTTCCTGTACATAAGCAGTTTTTAAGCCATGTTTTGATAAAAAGCTACGGATGGATTTTATTTCACCGGCAGCAATTACTTCTTCCGGTTCCGGTTTTTCAAAATAATGGTTAAGGAAAAATAACGGTTTTCCGTCGACATAACGCACGCGGGCAACATATGTAAAAAGTTTTGCCGGGTCGGTTTTAAATACGCTGCATTGCTGTTCGTCCATCGCTTTTTTGCAGCATTTTAATGTTTGGCAGTGTACGGAATCACTATCTACTTTTTTGTCTATAAAATGTACGCCAAAACCGCTCATTAAAAGCATGTTTTCCCATGGCAAAGAACTGGAAACAAAAGTGCCTTTGCCCGGCATGCGTACAATAAGTTGCTCACTTTCCAGTTTTCCGAGTGCCTGGCGGATGGGAGAAAGGCTGGTACTGTAACGCTCTGCAAGCGCGCTTTCGGTAGGCAGCTGTTCGCCCGGTTTATAAAAATGGCTGCGTATTTTGTTGTATAAATCCTGATAAATTTTAAAATTAAGTGTTTGTCTCATTATCAAGTTTCCTTTATTATTGATACTTTAATAATACCACATTGCCCGCACAGTTGCCAAAAGGTTTTCTTGCTTTTTTCAGAAAATTATAATATTATAATATTATAATAAATTAATAAAAGGGAGTGGAGAATATGGAAAAACATGCTTTGTATCATATGACATGGAAAGAAATCGAAGAAGTATTTAAAAATGATCCGGTTGTTATTATTCCTATGGGTTCTACCGAACAGCAGGGAATACATTCTTTAACCGGCGACTATCTGGCTGCTGAAGCTATTGCCAAACGTGTTGCGGAAAAAGCCGGTGCTTATTACGTTCCTGTTATTCCGTTTGGCTGCAGTGAATATTTTCGCTGTTTCCCTGGTACAATATCGCTCCGCCCTTCCACGGTAGAAGCCGTTATTACAGATGTTGTGGAAAGCCTTACAGAGCACGGCATTACAAAAATCTTTTTCATTAACGGCCATGCCGGAAATACACCTACTATTGAAGATGTGGCAAGAAAATTACGCCGCGAAAAGGGAATTGTATGTTTTTCGATAGATTTATGGCAGGGTTTAACGTCTGAAGCGAAAAAAGAAATTTATGGCGAAGGTCCTGATTCTTCCGGCCATGGCGGAGATCCTCTGACATCGGTAATGCTTTATTTATATCCGGAAGATATGCGTATGGATTTGCTTAATCCGGTTGAAAACATTAAAGAGTATAAAGGCGTGCCTGTAAACGGCCTTAAAAAGGGTATGGTTAAAGGTGTTCCGTTCAATCTTTATATGGATATGATTGACGTTACCAAGCAGGGCGTAATGGGCAATCCGTTTGCATCCAGCGCAGAACGCGGAGAAAAAATAGTTAACCATTTGGTTGATGCGTGCTGTGAGATGGTAAAAATTATAAAAGAAAACGATACCCATATTTAATTGTTGATTTATTTGGTTTTATAACGGGGAGGTAGAATTATGATAGCTGTTTTAGGCTTTGCTACCATTATCATATTTTTGTATGTTACAATGACCAAAAAATTGTCAATTCAGTCGGCACTGATTGGCATACCTGTTATTGCAGCAATAATTGGCGGTTTTGGTTTTGATATAGGCAAAATGATGATTGCCGGTGTAATTAAGGTTACTCCTTCGGCAATGATACCTATTTTTGCTGTAATTTATTTCGGCATTATGATTGATGCAGGGTTATTTGACCCTATGGTTAACAGAATTTTAAAACTTGTAAAGGGCGACCCTGTAAAGATTACCATTGGTGCGGCGGTTTTGGCTATGCTTGTTTCGCTGGACGGCGACGGTACAACTACTTTTATTATTTCCGTTTCTGCCATGCTGCCGATTACCACTAAATTAAAAATGAATCCTCTTATTTTGCCGTTTGCAGTAGGTATGGCGGCAGGCGTTATGAATCCGCTTCCATGGAGCGGACCGACAACGCGTGTTATGGCGGTTTTGCATGCTGATTCTTCCGCAATTTTTACTCCGATTGTACCTGCCATGGCTGTTGGCATTGCCTGGGTATTGTTTGCCTGCTACTATGTTGGCAAAAAGGAACGCAAAAGACTCGGAGTTATGCATATTGACGAGCATACTTTTGATGGCCTCGGCGAAGACCAGAGTGCCAAAAGGCCGCAGCTTTTCTGGTTTAACTGCATTTTGACTGTTTTGATGATTGTGGTGCTGCTGATGGATATTATGCCTATGGCGACTATTTTTATGATAGGTTTTGCATTGGCAATTACGGTAAACTATCCTAATCTTGAAGAACAGACAAAACGTTTAAAAGCATATGCCGGTGAAGTTTTAATGATAGTAACATTAATTTTCTCGGCAGGATGTTTTACCGGTATTCTTTCCGAAACCAAAATGATTACGGAAATGGCAAAGACTCTTGTTTCGTTAATTCCTGAACATATGGGCAGCCTGCTGCCGCTTTCCGTAGCAGTAACGAGTATGCCTTTAAGCCTTGTATTTCCTACGGATGCTTATTACTTCGGCGTGCTGCCGGTTATTTATGAAATGGCAGCTTCTCTTGGCATCGATCCGGTACAAATCGGCCGTGCAGCTGTGCTTGGGCAGATGACGGTAGGTTTCCCGATAAGCCCGCTGGCAGCGGCAACATTGGTTTTAATCAGCGTATCGCGTGTTAATTTAATTGACCACCAGAAATTTATGTTCTTCTGGGCTTTTGGCACTACGCTGATTATGACAGTTGTATGCTACCTTACCGGTGCATTGACGTTTTAATTTATAACTGAAAACTTTATGGAGAAATAAAAAAGCTGGCGTTAACTTAACGTCAGCTTTTGTGTGTTTATGATATGTTTTATTTTCTTTCGGGCATCTGCGCGAGCAGGATTGCGGCGAAAACAAGCACGCAGCCGCCGATTTCGCGCATAGAAAGCGTTTCGCCGAGGAACATCCACCCGGCGAGCACGGAAAAGACGGATTCCAGGCTCAGCAGTATGGAGGCAAGGATTACGTTAACATATTTCTGCCCGGCGATTTGCAGTGTATAGGCAATGCCGCAGCTCATAATTCCGGCATGTGCCAGCGGCAGCCAGGCCGCGGTGATAGCGGAAAGTTCAGGCTGTTCGGCCCAGATTATAACCGGCAGACTTAGCATACCGCAGACGAAAAACTGAATGGCTGACATGCGCACCGGGTCAACAAGCTGGGTAAAACGCTCAATGGCCATGATGTGTACGGCAAAAACTACGGCGCAGGCAAGTACGATTAAATCCCCCTTGTTGATGGAAAAGCCTTCGTTAATGCAGATGAAGTACATACCGGCAGCGGCAACGGCAACGGCCGCCCACTGCATGAAAGTTACATGTTTTTTTACAAGCAGCCCTAAAATAGGGATTATAACAATATACAGCGCCGTTATAAACCCGGCTTTGCCTGCTGATGTGTAAGCGATGCCGGTTTGCTGTAAAGTGCTGGCAATGGTTAAAAGCACGCCGCAGCACAGGCCGCCGGTAATAAGGTCGCCGCGCTTGTGGCTGTCATCAGTTCCCCAGAAGGAAAGCGGTTTGCCGGAAAGCCTGTCGATTACGGCAATGCAGGGAACAAGAAAAAATGCGCCTAAAAAAGAACGTATGCCGTTAAAACTGAACGGGCCGAGTAAATCGGCACCGACGCTTTGGGCAACAAATGCCGTGCCCCAGATAAACGAACATAATAACAGCATAACAATGCCTTTAAAACTATTGGTTTGCTGCATGTTAAAACCCCTCGCTGCATAAAATTTTAAACAGATAATATAATTATAGCATTTCTGTGCCATAATGTTTTCTGAAAATAATATAAAAACTGCACCTGCAAAAGCCAGGTATCGCTTTTGAGGCGCAGTTAATAATGTTGTAGGGTTAAATATTTAGTTATTGTTTGTCAGCAGGTTTTGCTTCTTCGGCAGCTTCGGTTTCCGGTTTAGCTTCTTCCGGCTTTGTTTCTTCGGTAATAACTTCAACTTCTGCTTCCGCTTCGGTTTTATGTTCGGCACTTTCGGAAACTACTTCAGCTTCTACCGTTTTTGCAGTTTCAACTGGTTCCATTTTGCTGCCGCATTCGCTGCAGAATTTGGCGCTGATGCCTACGGCTGCACCGCAGTTGGGGCAGGTGGTTTTGGGTTCGTCGCCGTTAAAGGCAGTTGCCTTAATGTTGGCAATTTTAAATTTCAAATCATCTATTGCGGCGAGGCTTGCTTTAATTGCTTCACATTCTTCTTTAAATTCATCGGGCAGGCAATCGCAGTTTTGTGATTTTTCCCAAACCATTTTGCCCATTTTTTTGTAGGTGCTTTCAATTTTGCTTTCTTCTTTCCCTACGAGGGATGTTAATTTTTGGATCTCCAGAGCGGCTTCTGCTTTTTCGCCGATGGTTTTGGTAATTTCTTCGGTTTTATTAGCCGCAATTTTAGCGAATTCGCCAATTTTATCAAGTAATGCCATAGTAAGATCCTCCTTTATGCTTTGTTAAGTTTATTATAACACAGAATTGTGAAATCGCCATTAATTTACGGCGCTTACGGTTACTTCGGTTCCTTCTTTTAAATCGAGCGAAGTGTTGTCGATATTTATTTCTGCAAGGCCGTTTTCTATTTTGGCAATGCTGCCGTTAAAGGTTTTGTTTAAGCCTTGGGCATGGGCGGTTATTTTTTGCCCCGGTGTAAGGCTTTGCGCCGCCTGTGCGGATATTTTGATGTTTACGCTGCAATTTTCCAAATCGCGGATGCTGAGGATTTTTTCTCCGGCAGCGGCGGTTTCGCCCGCATTATGGTATTTTTCTTCAACAATGCCGGTGCAGGGGCTTTCGGTTTCCAGTGCCAGCTGCTTTTGCATAAGGGCGTTATATTTTTTCTTTAAGGTTTTAAGTTCTTCCTGTTTTTGGGCGATGGCTTCGGGTGATGCCTTAACAAGGCTGCCGGCATTTTGCGCGGCGTTCAAAGCAGCCAGTGCCGCTGATTTTTCGGCAGAAGCCGCTTCGTACTGCCTGCGGGCAATGGCGCCTATTTTATAAAGCGATGCCATTTTTGCTTCTTTGGCGCTGGCCTGTTCGTATTGCTGCTGCGCTGCGGCAAGTGCAGCGCCGTTATTGGGGCTGCTTTGCCCGTTCTGCATTATTTTCAGTTCTGCTTCGGCGCGGGCGGCATTGGCGTCTGCCTGTTTTATTTCTTCCGCAAGCTGCTTGTCGTCTATGGCAAACAGGGGCTGCTCTTTGCCGATGCGGTCGCCTTTTTCCAGAATAAGCCCCAAAATCTGCCCTTCGGCAGGCGCCGTAATATCGTACACGGTAAAATAAACCGCGCCGCTGCCAAGTGCAGGGGCTTTGGTTTCGTTTTTGCAGGCGGCAGCAAACAGCATTATTAAAATTATAAAAATAATAAATGTAAACTTTCTCATTTTAAACAAACCTCGTTTTTAGTGTAGCACAAACATAGTGGCGGCGCAATTTGCCAAAATGTAAATTTTTAAAGGCGCGGCATTTTACGGCTGTAAATTTTACAGATTATTATACGTATACATCTAAAAATATCAATTATTTTTAAAACGGCGGATAATTAATGAACTGCGGATTATTTTTTACACTGAGAAAGCACAAAGTTGTTAAAAAAGATTTTTCAAAAACTGTTAAATGCGTTATAATATATTCGAAAAGTGTATTATAAGTTGCTTATTTGCAAAGCGTTTTTGCCGTTGTGTAATATTTTGAAAAATTTATTTTATTAAAAAGCCGTTTTAGGAATGAAGGGAGGACTGTTATGCGCAAAAAAAGCTGGCTGACAGTTATTTGCTGCCTTTTATTGGTGTGCCTGCTGCCGTCTCTGGCAATGGCCAAAAATAAAACCAAGGCGCCTGCCCGTGACTGGAAGCTGACGGTGGCGCAGCAAAAACTGGAACTTTTAGGGTACGATGTTGACCGCAAGGACGGGCGTATCAGCAAAGATACAACCGAAGCCATTAAAAAATTCCAGAAGGAACATGGGTTGAAAAAAAGCGGTAAGCTTGATACCAAAACTTATAATAAAATTTCGTGGGAAGCCTTTAAAATGGAAGGCATACCCGATGTACGCGGCAAAGACATTGTAAAAACTGCCGCTAAATACAAGGGCGTGCCTTATAAATTCGGCGGCACAACGCCGAAAGGGTTTGACTGCAGTGCTTATGTGCAGTATGTTTTCGGCAGGCATGATGCCAAGCTGCCGCGCACGGCCGATGCGCAGGTGCTGGACGGTATTTTTGTGCTGAAAAGCAAACTTAAACCGGGAGATTTGGTGTTCTTTTCCACATATGCCAGCGGCGCTTCGCATGTGGGGATTTACGCCGGCAGCGGCAAGTTCTGGAGCGCGTCCACTTCACGCGGGGTGGTGCTTGATTCGCTTGACACCGGTTACTGGAAAGAGCATTATTATGGGGCCCGCCGTGTTTTGATTGAAAACGGAGAAACAGCTTAAATATATTTAAGGGGGAGCTTTAATGATTCGCGAAAGGCGCAATAAGGAAAAACTGGCGTTATATTATAAAAAATTTATGGAAGAAGGCATTGTCGACCCCAACGTACATCCGTGGGTGGCAGAATCTTGGCAGCGCTGCCGCAAAATGAAACTGCCTCATGAAACGATGCCGAAAATCAACAAGCTGAGCCGCGAGGAAATCGTCGAGCATCAGCGTACACATGAATTTATTGTAAAATATGTTGACGGACTTTATGAGCAGAGCAAGCAACATTTTAACATTCATAATTTAAGCATGCTGCTGATAGACGAGGACGGCTATGTTATTAAAAACTATGCCCTGCCGTTCTTTCAGCGCGTAATTGAAGATATTCAGGGCATGCGCGTGCTTGAAGAAGATGTCGGTACTTCCAGCATCAGCATTGCGCGTGAGCATAATGTGCCGTTTTTAATGTTTGGCCCGGAAATGTGGATTAAAGACAGCCATTCCGGAGATGCCTGCAGCGCGCCGATTTGTGTTGACGGCAAAATCCGTTATATCATTTCGTTCTTCTCGCTGGACCAGAACGACTTGCCGTACGACCTTCTGCTTTCGCTGCTTTTAACGATGAAATATGCCATTGAGCAGCATTTGAAGATGCTTGAATACTGGAGCATCCAGAAAATGATGATGGAAGAGCTGCCGGTGGCCGTTTACTGGATTGGGCAGGACGAGAAGCTGAAATACTGCAACAGCAATGCTAAAAAACGCCTCGAAGGCAGGGAAAACCTTGAGGATATTTTCCTTAATTATGAGCATATTCCCATTAAAAAGGCTTTGCAGGGCACGCCTACGCACCGCCGCGAAATTACCTGGATTACGCAGGACCGCACTTATGAAGACATTACCACCGTTATGCCGGTAAAAGTTGGCAGCGAGGTTGAAAGCGCGCTGGTTATGAGCATGTCGATTGAAGACTTGAAAACGACCATTGCCCATGCAACGGGTTACAGCTCCCGCTACAGCCTGTACAGCATGGTTGGCGAAACGAGCGAGTTCCTTGCTTTGCAGCATAAGGCTTCGCGCATTGCCCGCAGCGACAACAATATTCTTTTGCAGGGCGAACCTGGCACCGGCAAGCAGCGCCTGGCACACGGCATTCATCAGGCCAGCCCGCGCGCAGCCGCACCGCTGATTGTCGTTAAATGCTCCAACGCGCCTATCAGCACGCTGGAAGAAGAATTTTTCGGCAGCGAAGACGGCGACCATCAGCCGACGGCAGGCAAGCTGGAGCTTTCCATGGGCGGCACGCTGTTTTTGGACGAAGTAGAAAAACTGCCGGTTGAAATGGGCGACAAACTGGCAGACGCTTTGAAAAACGGTCTTTTAAATAAAGAAACAGGCATGCGCAAAAAACTTAATGTGCGCGTAATTGCTGCCTGCGATTCCAATCTTAAACGTCTGGCGGATAAGGGCCTGTTCAGCCGTTCTTTGTATGAGCTGGTACTTGATACTACCATCCGCGTTCCGCCTCTGCGTGAGCGCAGCAAGGATATTGAAGTTATTGCGGCGCATATTCTGGCAGAAATGTCGGCGCAGCACAACCTTTCGCCGAAACGCCTTTCGCCGGAAGCACTGGAGCTTTTAAAGAGCTGCAGTTGGCAGGGCAACATCAAGCAGTTGCAGGGCGTTATCGAGCAGGCTTTCTTCCATACACCGGGAAGCATTATCGAAGCGGAAAATATCAAACTGCCCGGCGATAAAACGCTGGAAAAATCGTGGAAGTACGACAAAGACGCCTTTATTGCGGCATGGAAATCCTCCGGCGGCAATATCAGCAAGCTGGCAGGCATGTTGGATGTCAGCCGCGTAACCTTGTACCGTTACCTTAAAAAATATGATTTGACTCCGAAAACAGGAAAAAATAATTAATAGCGGCGGCAGACTGCGTTGAATTTTTATATCGGCGCAGCCTGCCGTTTGTTTTTAGGCATATCGGGCGGCAAATATACAAGCGCCGCCAGCAAATGTTGCAATTATTTAAAAAGTGCGGCGGCCGTGCGTCTTTAACAGCATAGCACAATGTGTTATAATTATACTGTTATAGAATGTTTTAAATTAAATTTATGAAAATATACCAGCAAGGAGCGGAGCAATGAATAAAAAACTTTTGGCAGCCGTATGCCTGGCGGCAGCAGCAACCTTAAACACTGCCTGGGCAGAAAACTATACCAGCGGCGACGGGCGTTATGCCGAGCCGGACTTTGACAGGCAGATGACGCAGGCGGAAGCCGAAAACGTAAAAGCCGACGGCAAAACAAGAAGCGGCGAAGAAATTGATACCGCGCAGTCGGAGCCTTTGCCGATAACCATGACCGGCGATTATGCCAGCTATGATTCCGTAAGCGGCGATTTTGTTGCCGAAGGCAATGTTGTAATTACGCAGGGCAACGAAACTTTAAAAACCGTGCGTGCCGAAGGCAACATGAAAACCGGCGATGTGTGGCTGAAACAGGGCGGCACAGTGGTGGAACCCAAAAGTACAATGAACGGCGAATGGGCTTATTATAACTTTAATACCAAAACCGGCGAAATTAAGAAAATTGAAGGGCAGGGCGGCAAAGACTTTTTCCGCGCTCCGCATGCCACAATATATCCTGATAAAATGGTAATGGACGAAGGCGGCGAAATGACGCGCTGCCCGGCAGTAGAACATTCTCCGTGCCTTTTGATTACGGCTAAGACCTTTGAAATTTACCCGAAAGAAAAAATGGTAGCGCATGATGTAAAGGTTTATGTTAAAGGCACTCACGTTTATTCGCGTGACAGATGGGTAAATGAACTTGGTGATGAAGGCGCATCGCGCTTGATGCCTACTGTTGGTTATGACGGCGATGATGACAAAGGTATGTATATCCGTTTGCGCTATGATTATAATATTGACCAGAATACAACGTTGGAAGCTGACCTGCCATATTACAGCCAGGGTCATTTTAAGCCTGTTGCTGAGGTAAAGCACGACCAGCGCAATTACTACCTTACTTACCAGAGCGGCTGGGAAGAAGAAGACGATGAATGGGTAGATAAAAAGAATGAAATCGGTTTTTATTATAAACCGCATTATTTTATCGACGGCATTCCTGTAACATATAGGCTGTATGCTCACAGAGGCCTGTGGAAAAATGATGAAACTGGCAGGCAAAGCTGGCATACTGAATATGGCGCATATTTAAGTCATGACCGCATTTATCTTTTTAATACTAAAAATACTTTTCTTGATTTGACAATTGGTAAAAAGTGGGTTGATGAAAGTCTTACCGATGAAACTCGTTCTACAATGATGTATTATGGTACATTAGGCCAAAAATTGGGCAGCAAATGGTATACATGGGCCGGTTACTATCGTGAAAAAGTTACCAGTGATTTATATGATTTAGGACAGCCTGATATGGAGCGCGAACTGCGCAACGGCATCAGCTACAAGCCTGATGACAAGAATACTTTTACTATTGTTAACCGTTACGATACTGGTAAGCATGAAAATTACGAAACTACTTATACGTGGGCGCACCGTTTCTGCTGCTGGGCAATCAGTTTTGAATATGAACAGGAGCATTTTGACGGCGGCGACAGACAATGGAATATCAGATATGAATTCCTGAACTGGTAAGAGGTGAGTTATGGATATCATCAAAACACGTTTTGAAGAACATATTGCTTTGGCGCAGCAGGTTGCACAAAGCGGTATTATGCAGCAGGTGGCTGATGCCGCTGCCATTATAAAAAAAGCACTGGCAGGCGGGCACAAGGTTCTGTTCTGCGGTAACGGCGGTAGCGCAGCCGACAGCCAGCACCTGGCAGCCGAATTTGTAGGTCGCTTTCAAAAAGAACGCAAAGGCATTGCCGGTATTGCACTTACCGTCGATACTTCCATCTTAACGGCGGTTGCCAACGATTACGGCTATGACCGCGTGTTTTCCCGTCAGGTGGAAGCACTCGGTCAGCAGGGCGACGTGCTGGTTGGCATTTCTACCAGCGGCAACAGCAAAAACGTGCTGGCGGCTATTGCTGAAGCCAAGGCTAAAGGCATGCAGTGCATTGGCATGACGGCGCAGAGCGGCGGCAAAATGAAGGATGAATGTGACATCTGCATTGCCATTCCCTGCCCGGTAACGGCGCGCGCACAGGAAATGCACATTTTAATCGGCCATATAATCTGCGAACTGGTGGATGGTGAATAAATTGTCACAACTCAGCTGCACAAAATTTTTAGCAGAAAAAATACAACAATTAAAAATTGCTGTTATCGGCGATGTAATGCTGGACCGTTATTTTTACGGCGATGTAAAACGTATTTCGCCGGAAGCGCCGGTGCCTGTAAATAAGGTAACGCGTATTACTTCCGTGCTGGGCGGTGCGGCAAATGTTGCGGCCAATCTGGCGCATCTGGAGTGCAAGGTTTATGTGGGAGGCGTTACCGGCGATGACGAAAACCGCCGCCTGCTGGAAGGCATGATGGCAGAAGCCGGCATTGATTACAGCGGACTGATAAAATCGGACAAGCGCTCTACCATTACCAAAATGCGCATATTGGGCGCGAAGCAGCAAATGCTGCGCCTTGATTTTGAAGAAGTCGGCGACCTGTTTGAAGATGAAACGGAGCGCCTTTCAGAGTGGCTGTTAAACCTGATTGACAGCGGGCTGGATGGTATCGCTGTTTCGGACTATGCCAAAGGAGTATGCTCGCATAACTTTCTGCAGTGGGTAATTAAAACGGCAGGGGAGCATAAAGTACCTGTACTGGTTGACCCTAAAGGTGCGGACTGGACGAAATACAGCGGCTGCGATTTTATTACGCCGAACTTAAAGGAAATGTGCGAAGCAGCACATGAAACCGTGCCTAACGAGGATGAACCGGTTTTGCGCCTGGCACGTGCCGCTGCGGCGCAGTATGATATAAAAAATGTAGTTGTAACCCGCAGCGAAAAAGGCATGACGCTGGCAGGACGTGACGGGCTTATTATTAACGCCCCTGCGACTGCGCTTGATGTGTTTGACGTTTCCGGCGCAGGCGACACGGTTGCGGCAACGCTGCTGGCCGGTGCGTCAGGCGGGCTGGCACTGGAGGATGCCGTTTACATGGCAAACCGTGCGGCGGGCATTGTTGTTGGCAAAGTTGGCACCTACCCCGTACACCGCGACGAACTTTTAAAGGATTTGCTTGCCGAGCAGCGTAAGGACGGCTACGGTTACCGCACGCTCAGCTGGCAGGAAATCGAATCGCTGGCTAATACCTGGCGTGCCTGCGGCGAAAAAATTGTTTTTACCAACGGCTGTTTTGATATTCTGCATGTCGGGCATGTTTCGTATCTGGAGCAGGCGGCACGCCTCGGCAGGCATTTAATTGTCGGGCTCAACACGGATGCTTCCGTAAAACGCTTGAAAGGCGCAACACGCCCGCTGAACCACGAGCTTGACCGTGCACGTGTGCTGGCGGCTTTGGCCTGCGTTGATGCGGTAGTGCTGTTTGACGAAGACACGCCAACGGAACTTGTGAAAAAAATCCGCCCCGATATTTTGGTTAAGGGCGGCGATTATAAACCTGAAGAAGTAGCCGGGCGCGAATACGCCGGTGAAGTACAGATTATAAAATTTGAGGACGGTTATTCCACAACCGGGTTATTGGAAAAAGTAGCGCAGCTTGTAAAGGAGGGCAAATTATGATTATTGTAACCGGCGGTGCCGGCTTTATCGGCAGCAACATTGTTAAAGGCCTTAACGAACGCGGACGCGATGATATCCTTATCGTTGATAACCTTACGAATATGGTAAAATTTAAAAATATTCAGGGCTTAAAGGCTTTGGATTATATGGATAAAATTGATTTTGCCGAAGCACTGAAAGCAGGCAAATTCAACCATGAAAAAATTGACGTTATTTTCCACGAAGGCGCATGCAGCGATACCATGGAATACAACGGCAAATACATGATGCAGAACAACTTTGAATATACCAAAAACCTCATGCACTTTGCAGCAGACAGAAAAATTCAGATGATTTATGCTTCTTCCGCTTCTACCTACGGCAGCGGCGCGCACGGCTTTACCGAAAAACCGGAATGCGAGGAAGCGCTGAACGTATACGCGTTTTCCAAACTGTTCTTTGATAACTATGCCCGCCGTTATTTTGGCAAAACCGGCAGCCAGCTTGTTGGCCTGCGTTACTTTAACGTTTACGGCCCGCAGGAAAACCACAAAGGCAAAATGGCATCCATGGTATTCCAGATGTACAACCAGTGGAAAGCCGAAGGCAAGGTTAAACTGTTTGAAGGCATCGACGGCTACGGCAACGGCGAACAAACCCGTGACTTCATTTATGTAAAAGATGTTGTAAAAGTTAACTTCTTCTTCTGGGATCATCCGGAACTGAGCGGCGTTTACAACTGCGGCACCGGCCATGCGCATACTTTTAACACGCTTGCCAAAGGCGTGCTTAAACATTTCGGCAGCGGCACGCTGGAATACATTCCGTTCCCGGATGTTTTGCGCGGCAAATACCAGAGCTATACGCAGGCAGATACCACGAAACTTCTGGAAGCTGGCTACGACGGCGGCTTTACCAATATTGACGAAGCAGTAGCCGAATACTGCGCACTTTTGGACAAGACCGGCGGGTATTACAAATATGAAGCTTAAGGCTGCATTTTTTGACCGCGACGGCGTTTTAAACGTTGATAAATCTTACTTATATAAAATTGAAGACCTGGAATGGATTGACGGCGCCAAAGAAGCGCTGGCCTATCTTACCCAAAAAGGTTACACAATTTTTGTTGTTACCAACCAGAGCGGCATAGCCCGCGGCTATTATACCATCGGCGATATGCAGAAGCTGCATAATTATATGGCGCAGCAGATTGCAGAAGTAGGCGGCAAAATAGAAAAATTTTATTACTGCCCGCATCTTCCCGGCGGCGCCGTGGCGGAGTTTGCCGTGGAGTGCGATTGCCGCAAACCCAAGCCGGGCTTGATTCTGCGTGCTTTTGAAGAATATGATATTGATAAGGATACTGCCTTTTTAATCGGCGACAAGCCGCGTGATGTGGAATCCGCGGAAGCGGCGGGCATTAAAGGATACCTGTTTGAAGGCGGCAGTTTACTTGATTTTGTTAAAGAGATAGCGTGAGATGGAATATAAAAATATTTTACTTATTAAAATGAGCTCGCTGGGCGACATACTGCACTCGCTGCCGTTTGCGGACGCGCTGCGCAGGCGTTATCCAAAAGCGAAAATAACGTGGCTGGTACACCCGCAGTTTGCAGGCTTTTTGCCTGACCCGCCCGTTATTGACGAAGTTATTTATTTTGATAAGGTAAAATTTAATAAAATGGGCCTTTGCGATAAGCTGCATTATTTCAGGGAAATGCGCGCGCTGCTGCACTCCAAGCACTTTGATTTAGTGATTGATTTGCAGGGGCTGTTTAAAAGTGCCGTGCTGGCGGCAATAAGCGGCTGCAAGAGCCGCATAGGTTACTGCGAAATGCGCGAGGGCAGCAGGTTCGTCAGCCGCCCAATCTGCGGCGCTCACAGTAAAGACCATGTTATCGAGCGTTATCTTGACGTTGCGCGTTATCTTGGCGCAGAGGTAAATGAAATACATTTTCCGCTGCCGGATTTGACCAAAGAAAGCAAAGCCGTGGCGGAAAAACTTAAAAATAAAGGCCTACGCGGAGAATACGTTGTAATGGTGCCTGGTGCGCGTTGGGAAACCAAAGTGTGGCCGCCGGAAAATTACGCCAAGCTGGCGCAGATGATTATTAAATGCAGTGCAAGCGTAGTGCTGGCAGGCGGGCTGGATGATGCGCCGAAGGGCGAAGAAATCGTCAAAGGCTGCCCATCGGACAAGCTGATTAATTTAATCGGGCAAACCTCGCTGCGCGAACTGGCCGCGCTGATTAAAGGCAGCGTGTTTTATATCAGCGGCGATACAGGGCCGCTCCACTTTGCGGCGGCGCTTAAAAAGCCACTTATAGCCATGTACGGGCCTACCAAGGCAGACCGCACAGGCCCGTACGGCAGCAAAAACAGTACAGTAATTATCAGCCCGGCCAAATGCGCAGGCTGCTTAAAAAAACATTGCAGCGACTGGCACTGCATGTACGATATTACACCGGAAATGGTGTATGGACATTATATAAAAAAGCGTGGTGAAATAAATGGTTGAACTTAACGGCAAAAAAATACTGGTTACCTTTTTAATGCATCTTGGCGATTTGACGCTGACGACGCCGTTTATTCATGCGCTGCGCAAGGCTGCGCCGGACAGCCATATTGCCATGCTGGTGGATGAAAAGTTAAAAGACGTAGTGCTTTTTAATCCCTATCTTGACGAAGTAATTACAATCGACAAAAAAGGGCGCGACAACAGTATTCTGGCATTAATTGCCTGTGCGCGCCATTTAAGCAAGCATAAATTTGATGTATTGATAAACCTGCATCCTAACGAAAGATGTTCTTTTATTGATGCGCTGACCAGCGTTAAACTGCGTGCCGGTACGACTCATACCATTTTTAAATGGCGCTGGGATGTGTTTACGCCGCTTGACCGTACTATGCATGCGGCGGATATGTATCTTGACGTGCTGAAGCAGCTTGGCGTAAAAGACCTGACAAATAACGGGCTGGAAATTTTTCCGGGTGAACGCCATGTTAAAGAAGCAGCAGATTTCTGGCAGGCGCACGGCGTAACGGATAAAGATAAACTGATAGGTTTTAATATAGGCAGCGCGGTTGTTACCAAGCGCTGGGCACCGGAACGTTTTGCCGAAGTTGCCGACCATTTTGCAAATAATGGCTATAAAGTTGTATATTTTGGCGGCGCCATGGATGAAGAAATGGTGCAGGATGCCGTAAGCCATATGAAAACTGTGCCTGTTATTGCAACAGGTGCGTTTGGCATCGGTGGGCTGGCAGCGGCAATGCGCCGGTGCAGCCTTATTATTACTAATGACAGCGGGCCAATGCACGTTGCCATCAGCCAGAAGGTTCCCATTGTAGCAATGTATGGGCCGAGCAACCCCAAACTTTATGGCCCTTATACCAAAGAGGCTGTTATTGTAACTGCCCAGCCGCCGTGCCTTGGTTGTGCGGGCGGCATGAAGCACAAATGCGATGATATGCAGTGCATGACGCGCCTTACGGTAGCGCAGGTTATCGAAGCGGCAGAGAAAATGTTGGAAAATAAAAAATAAGAGGCGTAAAAATGCAGCGTTTCCAAATTTTTTGGCATAATTTACAGCAAGATTTAAAAATATTTTTATATTTTACTATCCTGTTTAGTGTTTTCAGATTAATTTTTATAGGTATTTTTAATACTTATTTAAGTGACTGTACTATGCAGGATATTTTATTGTGTCAATGGTACGGCTTCAGGCTGAGCCTGAAAACAGCGGGAATGATAGCACTTATTGGCGGTGTTTTGGCAACAGTGCCGCAGATTGGTTTTATGAAATGGCCGTCTGAAATTATCCGCAAGATATGGTCGGCTTTAATGGTATTAATATTTACTATTGCCTTTTTTGCGCGCATACCTTACTTTGAAATATTTAATTCCGGCTTTAATATAATGCTTATAAACGGAGTCCATGATGACTGGGGTGCCATTTTAGATACGGCAATTAATGAATATGGTTTACTGTGGCGTTTGCCGCTGGCATTTTTGATAACCGGTATTTTAATATGGTTTTTGCTGAAACTTTTAAACATAAAAACACGCCCGGCAAAAATTACGAACAGCAGGCAGCTGTTTTTTGCCGTAGTGCGTGTAATAATTGTGCTGCCAATATTTTTGTATTTGTACGTTATGGCGGAGCCTTTAATTACGCAAATTCAATTAATTTTGAAAGTGCGGAGCGTTTAAAATCAGCCTTTTTAAACGAAGCGATACTTGATGACGGGCAGGCTTTTTACCGCGTTTACAAAACATATAAAGAACAGCAGAAAATAACGGATGTTAATATAACTGCTGAAGAACTTCGCAAAGAAATCACGGTTCTCGGCGGCAATCCGCAAGCAGGTACAATCGAAGACGCTTTTATCAGAACGGTTGACGAGCCTAAACTTGCTCATCAGCCGGAAAATGTAATTGTAATTTTAGGCGAAAGCTATGCCCTGTGGCCCATGTTGCCGAAATATCAGCCCATGGGGCTTACTGATGAAGCCCTGCGCATGGTAAACAGCGATAAAAGTTGTACAACGGCGCTTATGCTTGCACATGGCAGCGGCACTATGCCGGCAGTTAACGGCTTTGTAACAGGCCTTGCCGAGGCAGGCATTACAGAAGAAACTATGCCCGAAAGTTATAAAAGCCAGTATTACACTGGCCTTGGCAAAATTATGAAAGATGCCGGGTACAGAACGGTATTTTGGTATGGCGGCATGCCTTCGTGGCGTGATATAAAAAACTATGTGCTTGCACAAAATTTTGATGAGTGCTATTGCGCCAGTGATTTTAAATACAGCGGCGGCAATTCCTGGGGTTGCCCGGATAAAACATTATTTGAACAGGTATATCAATATATTGAAGGGCATCCTGCACAGAAAACATTTCATATTATTTTGACAACCACCAATCATCCGCCTTATACTATTGATGTAGGCAAAGAGGGTTTTGATAAAAACAAAGTTTTGCAAAACCTTTCGGATGATATTGCTGCTGACAATGAAAAAATAATTGAACTTGGGCATATTTGGTATGCTGATATGGCAATGGGTAGTTTTGTTCGCAGTACAGAAAAATTGAAACCGGATACCTTGTTTGTAGTAACCGGCGATCATGCGGAACGCTTTACTTTCAGTAAAGATGTTGACGATAAAACCTATTCAGCTATACCATGTATTATTTACGGGCAGGGCGTACAAAAAGGCTGGCTGCCTGGTGATGCTACTGGCTGTGCTATGCAGATTTTGCCAACGCTGGCAGAAATAGCAGGCAAACCGAACATGCAGTATAGTAGTATTTTACCAAGCTTGTTTAATAACGATACGCCTGTGTTTAATCATAAATTTTACGCATGGGAAGATAAAATTTATGATTTAAATGCCAAAGCACCTGATGATATTAAAAAACGTGCAGACGCTGCTAAAAGAATAACTGCTTGGCGTGTTGTAAAGGGAAATAGAATAAGCACAAAATAATTAAAAGCCATTAACTTTAAAAGTTAATGGCTTTTAAAATTTTATTTTATTTCTTCGATTAATTTATTTATTAAAGGTGATTGGTAATTATTTTTCAAAACATCTAAAAATTTGGTCCATCTGCGTAAAATTTTAGTATGGGCAAAGTAAGTAAAATGATATTCTAACGGAATTAAAACAGAACTTCCCATATCATTTATTATGCGAAGGCGGTATTTGTTTTCTGCTGTTTTTTGAAATATAATATTTTCAGGAAATAACCCCATCGTAATAATTTCGTTTTTATAAAGTTCGTCTTTTAGTTGTTTTAATAAGGAGGCAATCATAGTGAATTTGTCTGCAAACAATTCTGGGGAAGTTATAAAATCTTCTAAAGTCTGGCATTTATTCCCGTCATAATCTTTGATTATTTCAAAAACATAGCCTTTACCTAAGTTTGTATTTACCTCACCATAATATTGAGGTAAAAGGCTATAATCTTTGTTTCGCCTGCGCAAAACGCTGATGTAATTTATCTCACGCAATAAATCCTTTTGTCCCCCCCCGATTGTACGCAATTTTAATGCATAAATCTTTTTTATCAGGATATAAATAACATTTTTTATGCGTTCCTTTGCCATAAAATAGGTTATCATTCAGTTGTATAAGCGTTTCTGATGCTTTTGCCATTTTATTCACATCCATAATTTAGTGTAACGATGTTTCGTTGTCTGCAGTTAATGGAGTTTCACCTAAATTAGTTCTGAGAGTTTCTCGTGTAAATTTATATTTAGGTGAAGCTATACTTTGGGTCTCATCATAGTTTGGAGATTTTATATTTAAAATTCCGCACATCATATCATAAATGAGATCATTAGTAAAATATTTATCTTTATTTGCAATCAATGTTTTTGTAGTGTCTGGATACAAATTTTTGTATTCATCGGATAAGTATACAAATAAAGGTATTCTTAAAGAAGTAAATGGATTTTTATCTGGATGACGTTTCCAGTCGGGAACTGTTCCGTGGTCTGAGAAATAAACCATTGCTTGTAAGTTAAGGTTAGTTTTAGCATATTTGTATATTTCTGACAATACATAATCAGAATAATACAAAGAATTATCATAGTTTAAAATGGGTTCATTTATTTCAGGATTTCCCCATTTTGCAAATTCTAAAGGATATCTATTTTGATAATTGTCATGGCTGCCCATAAAATGCAGCACAATAAAATTGTTTTTTGTATTATCAATGTCTTTTAAATATTTTAACAAACTGCCATCATATTGAACTGTTGTAGGATCTTCATTTGTCCATTTGGCAGTATCCGCTGTACGGCCAACTAAAGTTATGGGTGTATCTGAACTATCAATTGTTCCCTGGTTACTAAGCCAGGTAGTATAATAGCCAGCTTTTTTTGCAATATCAATAATAGTTATACTTTGATTAAATTCTTTGTTATTATATTGATTTTTTTCAGTTAAAGCACGTTCCAATGCTTTAACTGTATTATTTCTAGTTGAATATCCGTGTGTAAATAAGATAAAATTAGGATCATTAATTTTACTTTTTAACCATGGTGTTGTGTCATTATTAGTGGGTGAATATGCACTCATAAATGTTCTCGAAGCACATTCTCCTATTACCATGATAATTGTACTAGGTTTAGAAAATGAAACTGAAGGTTTTTCAACATACAGGTTTTCATAATTTTTGATATGATATTCTTTAAATCTATCTACAGCGGCAAAATAATTATGAACATTATTAAATAATGTCATAATACCTGTTTGTGGAAATGCATTACCAAAAGAATAACCAGTAGCGGCGATTGCTGTAAGTGCTAAAAAAATATTAACCTTTTTGTTAATATTATAGTCAAAAATAGTATTAAGAGCAGCTTTATTTGCTTTAATAAGAAGATATAATATGATAATAAATATAACTATAATGGCGGTTAAACCTAGAAAACCAAGGTTTTGTAGTAAAAATTCTTTGCTTTCAGCAAAATTTGTTTGAAATAATAACATCACCGCTGTTTCAGAAACACAGGTACCATAGGAATAAAAATATAGTAATTCTACCAAAGGCGGCAATAACATTATAAACTGTAATATTGAAGTAAATATTACAGTTACAGATGGTTTTAAAAATTTGTTAATACAAAAAATGAGAGATGTTAATCCAACAAAAGAATATACAGCAAATACAATATCAAAATGGTTGCTGAAAAAAGGAATGTTGTCATTATATGTTAATTTGTATGCTATTGGATAAACTAAAATCCAGCTTAAAGCAGTAACACTAAATGTTAAGAAGTACTTTAATGAAGTTTTTTGCTTAATAAAAGTAAAAGTCAATACAGCAATAATTGACATGGGAATAAAACGCCTAAATTGAAGCCAATAAGGTTTATTTCCTAAACCATTTGAGGTAAGAGTATAGTATAAAAATAGTATTGCAAAAAGCAACAAAGATTTTAAAAGTAAGTTTCTTATAAATATGGATTTCAAAACAAAAATCTCCGTTCGTAAAATTGATATAATTACCTTTCTATATTATACTATAAGTAGAATTGCATTATCAATATTAAAGAGGTTTGATTATGGTTGACTTAAGTGTACTTATTTTAGCTAAAAATGAAGAACGTAACATTGCAGATTGTATTAAAAGTTGTAATTTTGCAAAAGAAATAATTGTAATAGATGACAACAGTACTGATAATACAAAAAATATTGCGCTTGATTTGGGCGCTGTTGTTATAAATAGAGCGATGAATGGTGATTGGGGAGGACAACAGACATTTGCCATTCAACAAGCAAAATATGACTGGATTTTTTTTATTGATGCTGATGAACGTTGTACTACTGAATTAGCTAAAGAGATATCAGATGCTGTAAATAAGAATGAGAAAAATGCTTATTGGATTCAACGGAAAAATAAATTTAGACACAATAAAGCGGAGCATGGTATTTTAAGGCCGGATTATGTATGCAGGTTAATGCCAACAAAAGATTCTTATGTAGAAGGTTTTGTGCATCCAGCAATTATAACGCCTTATCCAAATAAAAAATTAAATGGATATATGTATCATCATACTTATGATAATTGGGAACAATACTTTAATAAATTAAATAATTATACGACATTAGCTGCTGAAAAATATAAGAAAAATAATAAAAAAGTATCGTTTGTTAAAGATATAGTGTTAAGGCCATTATGGGCATTTTTTAAAGTCTATATTCTTAATTTAGGTTTTTTGGATGGTAAATTAGGCTGGATTTTCTCAGTTAATCATTATTTTTATACAATGACAAAATATGTTAAACTATATTATCTTTATAAAGATAATGGTAAATTATGATTGATGGTGACTCAAATGAAAGTTGCAGTGTTAGAAAGTATAATCATGCCTGCCGGGCACGAAGTAGAGTTTGATAGGATATTGGTTGATGAACTTAACAGGCAGGGGCATAAGCCAATAATGCTTGTACCTGAGAATTTTCAATTTAAAATAAAATATAATGCTAAAACAGAATATTTAAATGGCGGTGAAGTTGTAACATACGCAGGCGCTAATAAATTACAAAAGTTATTTCTATCATTAAAACGAGAGTACAGACGAAAAAAATGGTTTGAATCTGCTTATCTTAAATCACAGCAGGGTTTATTCAATGCTTTAATTATTCCAACTGCTACTTATAGATATTTGCGCACCTTATTAAAAACAAATTTAAAAAAATCTTCGGTACCCGTTTATTTTATTTTTCATGGTATTAATCCACATGAAAAGGCAAATTTTGTTAAGTATGCGAAAAAATGCGAAAAATATAAAAATATACATTTAAAAGTAATAACTTTACGTGATGATTTTATACATGACCACTTAAAAAATGTAGATCTAATAGAGCCGCCAGTTTTTAAACCAGTTAATTTAAAGGCAGATGAATATAATAATCAAAAAAAAGAACTTATACTTGGTTTTTTTGGACAATATAGGCGAGAAAAAAATGTCAGGTTCTTTTTGGATGCATTTAAAAAAGCAAAATTTAGCATACCTGTAAAGCTTATAATGCAAGGGGCTACAGCAAGAACAGAAGATAGTGTTGAATTTGAAAAAATAATAAACGAATATAAAAATATTGAAAATATAGAATTTTGGCATAAAAATTTAATTGGTGAAGAATGGGAAAGGGCGTTGCTTTCAGTAGATGTTATAATTGCACCCTATGCAGCTGAACGTTACCGTTACCATTGGAGCGCCATGCTTTTTAATGCAATAGGCTTTTATAAGCCAATTTTGCAGTCTCCTGAAATGAATCCGGAAGTTTTACAAAAATATAATGTTGGTTTAGCGATAGATACTACTGATGAACAATCTTTTGTAAAGCAACTGGAACGTTTTGTTAACAATTTTAGTGAAAATAAGGATGAGTATTTTCATGAGCTTCAAAAAGCTAATGAAGAATATAGTCACAAAAGATTAATAAAAAATATTTTAAAATAATTACAGGGGTTAATCATGCATATTTTACTTGCTAATTTCACAAAAATGGTAAATGATAGTGGTGGCCTAGCAAAGGTAACTTGTGCTTTGGCCAATGAAATGTTTAAGCGAGGGCATAAGGTAAGCTTATTATATAGTGATGAAAAAGAAGGAGACTTCTTTTATCCGATTGACGGTAGTGTTGCTTTGTATAATTTAAAGAAAAATGAAAATGGCAGCATTATTAAAGTGCCTTTTTATGTAAAAGCATTGCGAGAAATTTTGCGTTGTTTTGGTAAACGTCCTGCAAGAACAATCAATAGCTGGTTTGAAGAACATAATTTGGTTGGTAATTTACGATATTATTTAAATAAAATAAATCCTGATATTATTGTTTCTTATCAGCCGGCTGCAAGTAAATTATTATTGTGTGATGTTCAAACTAAAATTCCGGTAATAACAATGTCTCATGGCGATCCGGAAGATTATTTTCATATTTATCCTGTAAAAGAAATACCTGCTTTAGAAAAAAGTTCAGTTTGTCAGGTTTTAATGCCTTCTTTTGAAGAACATATAAAAAATCATCTTCCGAATGCTAAAACTGTTGTTATTGGCAATGCTATACCACAATTTGATTTTAGCGCAGATTTAGATGTTGAAAAGCAAAAATATAAAATTATTTTTGTAGGCAGGTTATCTAAAAATCATAAACGTCCACATTTGATTTTAGAAGCATTTAAAAATCTTGTAGATACATTCCCCGATTGGATTGTTGAAATATGGGGAGCTATTGATAATAAAGCTTATTATATGGAATTAAAAAATTTTATAAAATTGCATGGGTTAACGGAAAGAGTATTTTTAAAAGGAACTACTGATAAAGTTCCACAAGTATTAAAAGATGCTGATATTTTTGCTTTTCCAAGTGCATATGAAGGCTTTGGTATGGCTTTAGCAGAAGGTATGAGTGTTGGTTTGCCTGCTATTGGCTATAAAAGTTGTCCGGCAGTTAATGAGTTGATTAAAGATGGTAAAAATGGTATTTTATGTGAAGACGGGGCAGAAGCTTTTAGCATGGCATTAAAGCAGTTAATGGAGAATAAAGATTTGCGTATAAAAATGGGTAAAAATGCTAAGTTTGATATGCAGCAATATGCACCTGAAGTGATATGGGATAAGTGGGAGTGTTTATTAAATAAAATATTAATAAATAGTAGGTGAATATTTTGAAAAAATATAATGATATAATTATTAGCCGATTAATGGGTATTGGAGATACAATAATGCTTACGCCATTATTACAAGGCATAAAAAGATTATATCCCGATACAAAAATAACAATGGTTACCGAATACCATACATTGCCATTAACAAAAAGGATGCCTTTTATTGATCAAGCATTAGCTTTTGATAAGAAACTGCATGATGAGTGGTATTTTATAAAAAATTTATGGAGGAAAGATTTAGTATATTGCGTAGATACTTCTTATAGAATATCATTAATTTATGCATTGGCAATGATAAAAGAGCGCATAGGTTTTCCGCATAAAAGGGGAATGTATCTTACCAAATATTTACAATATGAGCCTTGGATGGATAATGCATATGAACCGTTTGTACATGCTGTATTATTTAAACAGGCAACAGGTATTGATGTAACTAAATTAGATAATTGGGATAAATTTTATTATCCTGAAGTTAATCGTGATGAAAAATCTAATATGGATAATTTAATGCGTTTAAACGGGCTTAAACAACATAATTATATTGTTTGTAGTTTAGAATCTGATACTTGGCAAAAAGATTGGCCAATTGATAAATGGCTAGAGTTATTTAATAAATTAAATAGCTTGCGGAAAAAAGTTGTTATATTGGGAATAAAATCTAAAAGGTTAAATGATATAAAATTTCCTGATAATGTAATAGATTTTCGTGGAGAAACCAATTTAATTGAAATGGGATATATAGTAAAAAATGCTAATTTGTTAATAGCTGTCAGTAGTTTATTTGTTCATGTAGCTAATGCATTTAATATTCCAATTATTGGATTATATGGTCCTCAGCCGGTTATACGTGATGCACCTCCTAAAAACACATTTGCGCTTATAAAAACAACAGCTGAATGTGCTCCATGTGATTTACTTATAGGACCATCCCGAGGACATTGTGATGCTCCATTTTGTATGAATAGTATAACAGTAGATGATGTTTTTAAAGAAGTAGAAAGATTTTTTGCGGAGGATGAAAAGTTTTGATGAATTTTATATTATTTTTACTTCTTTTTAGTTTAGCTGTTCCAATTTTTAATATAGTAAATAGTACAGCAATGATTTTGGGTATCGTTTTGTTACTTTTAAAATTTAAAAAAGTTAAATTAACAAATGTACCTACAATGTTTTTTATATTAATTTGCTGTTTTATTAGTACATTGTTACTTTCTTCATTTGCTATAAATGATAAAGATAGCATTAATTATGCTGTAAAGTTTTTATATTGGATGTTGCCTTTTTTTGTAGTTTTTTATAACATTCAATTATGTAATAATGATAAAATTCCATTGTATAGTTTTGCTTTATCTTTGTTTATATCGGCAATAGCAGTAATATATCAACATTACTTTTTTGATAAATTTAGACCGGGAGGATTATATTTTCAGCCTAATCAATTCGCAAGTATGATGGATATTTTATTGCCGTTTGCGACAATGCTTGTTTTAAAAAATTTGTATAAAAGTAAAAATAAATTTTTTGTAATAATATCATTTGTTCCTGTTTTTTTAGGTTTTTATGCTTTATTTTTAAGTGGGTCGCGTGGAGGATTATTAGGTGTTTTTTTAGGTTTCTTACTTTGCGTAGTATGTTATGCTTTGTGTAATTTAAAATTAACTAACTTTTTTCTAACATTATCAAGCGTAATAATTTTATTTGTTGGAACTGTATTTATAGCATATGATTCCATGCCTGATTTATTTCAAAGAAGATATGATGCTGAACGTTTATTATTGATAGAATCAAGTTATAATATGTGGATTGACCACAAATTATTTGGTGTTGGATTGAGTAACTGGGAAGAGGAATATAATGATAAATATAAGTTACCTCAGGCGAAAGAAAAATTAGATATGCCTCATAACATATTGGCATTTTTCTTTTCAACAAGTGGTTTGATTGGTGGTATAGGATATATTATTTTTATAATTGGTATATTTCTTTTTTTAATCAAAAATTTACATAAATGTAAAAATAAGCAAATTATATTTATTATATTAGCTATGTTATGGGGATTTTTTGCAATAAATATTCATGGTATGGTAGATGTTGGACTAAATAATAAATTTGTTATGCGTTTATTTAGTGGTGGGTTAGGATTAACTGCGGCTTATTTATGTTTAGAAGAGCAAAAAGAGGATTGTGCAAATGATAGAAATAAAGGCTAAAGTTACTGTTATTGTACCTGTGTACAATGTAGAAAAATATCTAAGAGAATGTTTGAATAGTTTGATAAATCAAACATATAAAAATTTGGAAATAATAGTTATTAATGATGGAAGTACAGATAATAGTGCAGATATTTGTGATGAATTTGCTGTTAAAGATAGTAGGGTTCTAGTTATACATCAAAAAAATTTAGGAGTTAGTGTAGCCAGAAATGTTGGACTAGATAAAATGACAGGTAGTTATGTTACTTTCGTTGATTCTGATGATTATTTGGAAAAAAATGCTGTTGAACGTTTTTTGTGGCTAATGTGTAATAGTAGCGCTGATATTGTATTTTGTGAAAGTAAAACTTTTTTTAAAAATAAAATAATATATAATCCTAAAACATATGCAGAAAGTTATGATACAGAAACAATTAAAGAAAAAATTTTGATGGATAAGATAGTAAACCAAGTAGCTACTAGATTTTTTAAAAAAGAAATCTGGGAGGGCATAAGATTTCCTGAAAAACTAGTATATGAAGATTTTTATATAGTTCCGTCTTTATGCTTAAAAGCAAAAAAAATAGTTTACAGATGTGAGCCATTATATTGGTATAATCGGATGAATGCAAGTTCGCAAACATCTTTATGGAATGATTTTAATGCATGGCACAGGTATAGCAAATTTAAAGGCTATTGTGAACATTTAAGAGTTGCTAAACTTTTAAATAAAGAAAATGCTATAAAATGGGCAGAGAAAAAAGCGCTACATGAAATTGTTAAAGCTTTTTGCAGGAATTATGGCAAGCCTTGTTTGTCAGATAATGACTTGAATGAAATGAAAGAGTATTTGAAAAGTAATATTAAGAGAATAAATCAATTAAAGATTAAAGATAGATTTCTAATTTGGTCTATTTTAAATTGTACTTGTATATGTAGAATATATGGTAAAATTTTACATATTGTTTTTAAACTAAAAATGTATAAAAATAAACAAAAGATATTTTAAATATTCGCTGTGGAGATTTTATTATGCTAAAAATTGGTATAATTACATTAAATGGCTATTTTAATTATGGTAATCGTTTGCAGAATTATGCATTACAAAATTTCTTAAAAAATAAATATAAATATTTATGCTGAAACTATTTGGTATGAAAAACTTAATTTAAAAATAAAAGAAAAACTAACGCGATATGTAAATGTAAGAAATTATATTTTTAATAAAAATGGATTTAGAGAATTTATAAATAGAGAGAAATATAAATATGATATTATTAGAGAATATAACTTTAAAAAGTTTAATGATAGATATATAAATTCTGTTTTTGATTATAAAATAAAAGATGATTTAAATGATAGATATGATTATTTTATTGCTGGAAGTGATCAGATTTGGAATCCTTATTATGTGAATTTAAAAAATGAATTTTTGCAATTTGCAGATAAAAATAAACGTATTGCATATACTGCAAGCTTTGTGTGAGTGAGTTGAAAGCTGATAAATTTAATATTATTAAAAAAGGTCTTGAAGGTATTAACTATATATCTGTACGTGAGAGGGCAGGTGCAAAAATAGTTAACGGTTTAACGGGTAAAGATGTGCCGGTATTAGTTGATCCAACTATGCTTTTAACTGTAGAAGAATGGGAAAATGTCATGGAACGTCCTGCTTGGTATAAGGATGAAAAGTATATTTTAGTTTATTTTTTAAGTAAAGTGCCTGATAAAATAAAAAAAGATATTGATAAATTAGCAATATTGTATAATTTACAGATTGTAGATTTAACAAATAATGAAAACATAGATTACTATTGCTCCCACCGAGTGAATTTTTGTATTTAATAAAGAAGTGTTCTTTGATGTATACAGATTCTTTTCATGGTACAGTATTTTCAATTTTAAATCATCGACCATTTGTAACATGTTCTAGAGAGAATACGACTTTTAATATGGATTCAAGAATTGACACGCTATTTCAATTGTTTCATTTAGAAGACCGCAAAGTCTCTAAAGATAATAATTACGAAATTGCGAATCTTATGGAAATAGAATTTCCTGATGTTGAAGCAATTTTAGAACGAGAGCGTCAAAGGTCCAAAGAATTTTTGTGTAAGGCATTAAATATTAAAGGTTGATATCATAATGAATATAGAAAGTAAATTGAAACAGAAGAATTTAAAATGCAGCGGCTGCACAGCTTGTTTTGCAATTTGTCCTAAAGAGGCAATTACTATGCAAGCAGATTTAGAAGGCTTTAAGTATCCCGTTATTGATAAAAACAAATGTATTGATTGTGGATTGTGTTGTAAGGTTTGCCCTTTGGAAAATATGTATGCTAATTTTGGTGAAGATAAAACATCTTTTGCATGTAGCGCAAAAGATAAGATCTTTGCAAAACAAAGTTCTTCCGGGGGGTATTTGCCATTCTGGCGAATATGTATATAAAAGAACAAGCAGTAATTTATAGTGCAGCATTTGATGATAATTGGAATGTATGCCATATCAGAGCAGATAAAAAAGATGAATTAAAGAGGCTATATACATCTAAGTATGTGCAAAGTGATATTGGCAATACTTTTAGACAGGTAGAAAGTGATTTAGATAACGGTAAAAAAGTTTTGTTTGCAGGTACGCCGTGCCAGGTAGCTGGTTTAAAAAGTTATTTGCAAAATGATTATTTGAATTTACTGGCAGTAGATTTTATTTGTCATGGTGTGCCATCGCCATTAGTTTGGCAACGTTATATTGATAAATTGGAGCAAGATTTAAAGAGTAAAATAAAAGAAATATCATTTAGGGATAAAAAAGACGGATAGAAGAATTATTATTTTAAATTATCCATAGTTAATGGTGATGTTTTTTATGAAAAGCATGGCGATAATACGTATATGAAAGGCTTTTTAAAGGATTTGTATTTGAGACCTTCGTGCTATGATTGCAAGTTTAAAACATTACAGCGTGTGAGTGATATTACTTTAGCTGATTTTTGGGGTATTGAAAAAATTATATCGGATATGAATATTGATGAAGGAGTATCGCTTTGCTGGGCAAGCAGTGAAAAAGGGAAACGTGTTTTAGCAGATGTTTTAAAGCAAACTGATTATTATGAGGTTAAGTTAAAAGAAGCTATAAGACATAATCCGTCCGCTATCAAATCTGTTGTTGTGCATAAAAATAGAGATAAATTTTTTGAAGGGCTAAGTAATTCAGAGGCTAATATTATTAGTTTAATTGAAAAATATTACGATAATAGAAGTTTAAGAAAAAGATTATCCTATGAATTAAGAACAAAGATAAAAAGTTTGTTTAAATGATATTTTCGTTCGGAGCTTTACCATGCCGATAAAAATAATTAAAATCCTTCTTGCCGGGTTGTTTGCCGGTCATTTGTTAAAAGCGAATAGAGTGCGTTCTGTGGCACGGTTCAGCCGGGCAGGATGGGTTATGTTTTTTACGGCGGTTAAGTTTTTCTGGCTGGTGTTTAAGTATGCGCGGCAGAGGGATAAGGAACTAAAGAAAAAGCTTTGATTTTTTATTGTTTTATTATATTTTTTATTTTGGGTGATTAGTGTGAATAATGAAATTGTTGTTTTTAAAGATAATGAGATTGAATTAAATGTTAATCTGTCAACGGAAGAAAATACTGTTTGGTTAAATGCAAATCAAATGGCACTATTGTTTGATAAGGACGAAAAAACTATTAGAAAGCATATCAATAACGTTTTTAGAGATAAAGAACTTGATGAAAATAACAACACGCAAAAAATGCGTGTTGTTGGTGTAAAGCAATTAGTTAGTTTTTATACTTTAGATGTCATTATTTCTGTTGGGTATCGTGTTAAATCGCGGCGTGGTATAATTTTCAGGCAGTGGGCTAACAGAGTTTTAAAGCATTATCTTTTGCAGGGGTATGTAGTTAATGAAAAACGATTGCAGGTACTTAATAAAACTGTGCAGATTCAATCAGAAATTATTGCAGGCATTGCCGGGATTGAAGCCGATGAGGTTTTAAGGGTTGTTAATGAATATTCCAAAGCGTTGGAACTTTTGGATAAATATGACCATCAGTGTATAACTGCTCCGGAAGGCAGTAAATGTACATATTGGTTAAAATATGATGAGTGTATGCAGCTTATAAAAAATATGGAATTTAGTACTTCTTCCGGGATTTTTGGCTTGGAAAAAGAACCAGGTAAATTAGAGAGTATTTTATCTGCAATTTATCAAACGGCTTTTGGGCAGGAGGTTTATCCTACGTTAGAGGAAAAGGCGGCAAATCTTTTGTACTTTGTTGTTAAAGACCATCCGTTTAATGATGGCTGCAAACGTATTGCCGCAGCTTTGTTTTTATATTTTTTAGATAGGAACAAGGCATTATTTAATAAAGATGGCAAAAAGATTATCAGCAACAGCGCGCTGGTTGCGATAACTTTAATGGTTGCTGAATCAAAACCGGAAGAAAAAGCTTTAATGATTAACATTATTTTAAATTTTTTACACTGGTAAGTTATAGTTAAGCAAAAGATAGTTGAGCAATATTAAATAAAATTATCTAAAGGAACCACACCATGCAAATCATAATTTCGCCGGCGAAGAAGATGCGTGTCGATAATGACGATATTGGCGCGGCACGTTTGCCGGTATTTTTAACGAAAACTGAAGAACTTTTAACTGCCCTGCGCGTGCTGGATTATAAAGGCCTGCAAAAGTTGTGGCAGTGCAACGATGCTATTGCGGAGCTTAATTACAACCGCTTGCAGCGTATGGATTTGCGCCGCAATTTAACGCCTGCCGTTTTCAGTTATGACGGTTTGCAGTACCAGTATATTGCGCCGAATGTTTTGGATGAAGCAGCGTTAAAATATCTGGAAGGGCATTTAAAAATACTCAGCGGCTTTTACGGAATTTTAAGCGCATTTGACGGTGTTGTGCCTTACCGGCTGGAAATGCAGGCGCGGCTTGCCTGCGGCAGAGCAAAGAACCTGTATGCTTTTTGGGGCAGCAGCCTGTATGATGAACTTGTTAAAGAAGATAACGAAGTTTTAAACCTGGCTTCCAAAGAATACAGCAAAGCGGTGGAGCCTTACGTTACGGATAAAATCCGTTTTGTAACCTGCGTGTTTGGCAGCCTGCAAAACGGCAAAATTAAGGTTAAGGCAACGGAGGCCAAAATGGCGCGCGGCGAGATGGTTAGCCGCTGTGCGGAAGAAAACGTGCAGCATATTGATGAAGTGAAAAATTTTACCGTTAACGGTTACAGTTTTGCCGGAGAATTATCCGGTGCAAACGAGTTTGTTTTCTTAAAATAAAAATATTTAATCTGCCTGCGGCAAATGCTGCGGGCTTTTTTATTTATGTGGGTTAAAAAAAATTGCTGACGGTATAAAACAGATTTAAGATGTTATCTACTCCTTTACTAATAGCATAGTTTACAATAATAATAGCATAGCATAGATGTACAGAAACCGGCATAAAAGAAACACTTTTGCAGAAAAATAATTAAAAGTACAATATAAACGAACAAAAATACACTAAAATTCAAAATTGTTGTACAAAAACTTCTTGACAGAATTGTGAAATTCTGATATTTTTATTAGTGTAGTAAAGAAATAAAATACACTATTTATTTTAAAGTGGTATTTGCCACAACAGGTAAATACCACTTTATTATTTAAGTGAGGAGGAGAAAACATGGGTATTAAGGAAAATGCGTTTGCGTATATTGATGCGCACCGCAGTGAGATGCTGAAAATGTGGGAAGAACTTGTCAGCATAGACAGCGGCTCTGACTATAAACCCGGCGTAGACAAAGTTGTTGCCAAAGTAGCAGGTATTTTAACGGATATGGGCGGCAAAACGCGTATTGTGGAACACAAAAATGCCGGTAATGCCGTTGTAAGCGAATTTGGCGACTGCAAAACAAAGCCTTTTATTGTTTTAACAGGGCATCTGGATACTGTTTTCAGCGACCCGGAAACAACGAAAAAGCGTCCGTTTACCATTAAAGAGGGCAGGGCTTACGGCCCGGGCGCGCTGGATATGAAGGGCGGCGTTACGCTTGCCATTCACGGGCTGCAGGCCTTGCAGAATGCCGGATTTGACAAATATGCCTTTAAGGTTGTTTTTGCCGGTGACGAAGAAACGGGGCATAAAAACAGCGATTTGGCAGAAACCATGATGGCAGAATTTAAGGGTGCATTAGCGGCGTTTGATTTTGAAACCGGCTTTATGAACGATAACGTAGTTGTAGAGCGCAAAGAGTTTTACCGTTTTATTATGGAAACCTTCGGACGCAGCGTGCATGCAGGCAACGAGCCGGAAAACGGCCGCAATGCTATTGTAGAGCTGGCGCGCAAGGCTGTTGATATCGACGCTTTAACCGATTGGAACACCGGCACAACAATTAATGTCGGTACTATCGAAGGCGGCACGGTTGCCAATGCTGTTCCGGCTTATGCCAGAATGGAAGTGGATGTGCGTTACCTTGACCCGGCAGATTTTGAAAAGAAGAAAGAGCAGTTTGAAGTTATCGCCGGCAAGGTTTACATTAAAGATGTAACTACCAAAATGACGCCGGTAGCAGGGCTTGAGCCGATGGTTCGTCTTGACGGCAATATGAAGCTGTTTGATGTGTATAAATCAGTTTATGAAGAAGAAGGCTTCGGCAGCCCGGAGCCGATTTTAGTCGGCGGCGGCAGTGATGCAACATATACAACCAAAATGGGCGTGCCGACAGTATGTGCAGTTGGCGTAAAAGGCGGGCTTAACCATACGGTTGATGAATTTGCCGATGTAGAAACATTGTTTATGCGCGCCAAAGTATTTATTGGCACTGTTTTAAAATTATAATTAGGGGGGCTTATTGTGGCAGAAAAAGAAATTACTAATGTTGAAGAACAAAGTTATGAGCAGCATTTAACATGGCGCGGCTGGCTGTCTTTCATAGTTGTTGCTTTATCGTTTTCGGGCGTATTGAAAGGAATGGGGCCGTTAAGCGCATTTGATTTTACGGTACTGGTTGGTAAATTCGGCAAAATTGCTGAAGGTGCAAGTTTTATTGGTAAAGGCGGTACCGGCGCAAGCGAAGGCTTTATGTTTTCGCTGACGTTATTTCCAACTGTTATTTTGGCACTGGGCATTGTGCGTGTGGTTGAAAGCCGCGGCGGTCTTTTGGCGGCAGAGCGTATTATCCGTCCGCTGCTGCGCCCATTGATGGGATTGCCGGGTTATGTTGGTCTGGCGTTTATAAGCAGTTTTACCACTACTGATGTAGGCGCTGTTATTACGCGCGATTTATATGAAGAAGGCAAATTAACCGATGATGAGCGTACAATTTTTGTTGCTTACCAGTATGCCGCTTCCGGCACGCTTGCAAATACTATTAACTGCGGCGCGCCGCTGATGCCGATTTCCTTACTTTCTTTTGGCATTATTTTTATGGTAGAAATTATTGTTAAAATTATCGGCGCCAATATTATAAGATTTTACCTAGCAATGAAACGCAAAAAAGCAGTAGGGGGTGCAGGCTGATGGCAGCACAAGCTAAAAATAAAACAATATTGGAAGAATTTATGGTAGGCTGCAAAAAAGGTTTTTATGTTGGCGTAGAAAACATTATGCCTGCCATGGTACTTGCTTATGCGCTGATTTTGTTTTTGCAAATCAGCGGGCTGATGGATATTATCGCTTCGGCAGTTGCACCGGTAATGGCGTTGTTTGGCCTGCCCGGCGCGGCGATTGTAGCGCTTATTTCAGCTTTTTTTGCAAAGGCTGCCGGTGCTGCAACCGCAGCTTCGCTGTATGGCGAAGGCATTATTAATGCGGCGCAGGCAACGATTTTGTTCCCGGCGACGATTACCATGGGCACGCTGGTTGGCCATTTTGCGCGCTGCGTATTAACTTCCGGCGCCAACCCGAAGCACCATGCGCTGCTTTTGGCAATTCCCGTTATCGACGCTTTGCTGTCGATGATTATTGTAAGAGTTATACTTAATTTTATGGGCATTTCCTGCTAACTGGAGGAGAACAATTTTGGATATGAAAGAAAAGGCTTTTGGCTATATTGATGAACATCGTGACGGCATGATGAAAATGTGGGAAGAACTTGTTATGATGGACAGCGGCTCCGGCAACAAGCCGGGCGTTGATGCCATTGTGGCAAAGGTTGCCGGCATTTTGGAAGGCATGGGCGGCAAAACCCGCATTATTGAACACGAAAATGCAGGCAATATGCTGGTAAGCGAATTTGGCGACTGCAAAAATAAACCTTTTGTAATTTTTACAGGCCATCTGGATACCGTTTTTGACGACCCGGAAACCACCAAAAAACGTCCCTTTACCATTAAAGACGGCACTGCTTACGGCCCGGGCGCGCTGGATATGAAGGGCGGCGTAACATTGGCCATTCATGCATTACAGGCCTTGCAGAGCGTCGGTTTTGACAAATACGGCGTAAAGGTTATTTTGGCAGGCGACGAAGAAGTTGGGCACAAGCACAGCGATTTTGCCGGTAAGATGATTGAAGAAGCCAAAGGCGCGGCTTATGCTTTTAATTTTGAAACCGGTTTTATGGATGACAGCCTGGTGCTGGCGCGTAAAGGCGTGTACTGCTTTGCCATGGAAGCCTTTGGCCGCGGCGCGCATGTAGGCAATGCTCCGGAAGAAGGGCGCAGCGCTATTAAGGAACTGGCATACAAAATTTTGGATATTGAAGCGTTAACCGACTGGAGCAAGGGGCTTAATTTAAACGTCGGCGTTATCGAAGGCGGCACTGTGCATAATTCCGCACCGGCGTATGCCAAAATGATTGTGGATATGCGCTTTACCGACCCGGCAATGCTGGAAGCAATGAAAGCCAAATTCCAGGAGATTAACGATAAAGTTTACGTTGACGGCGTAACGTGCAAAATGACGCCGGTATCTTTAATGCAGCCGATGGTAGAACTGGAAAGCAGCAAAGAATTGTTTGAGCTTGTTAAAAAAGTTTATGAAGAAGAAGGCTTTGGCAGCCCGAAAGCAATTACCGTTGGCGGCGGCAGCGATTCTGCCTATACAACCATGGTTGGCGTGCCTACCGTGTGTGCTATGGGCGTTAAAGGCGGGCGCAACCATACGGTTGACGAGTTTGCCAATGTGGAATCGCTATTTATGCGTGCCAAATTAATGTGTGCCGTAATGCTGGCACTGTAATTTGCGGTTGACAACGGTGGCGCAAAACTTTATACTTAATTTAACTGAACAGGGGAGCTTACAGATAGGCTGAGAGGAAGCTGTGCGCTTCGACCCTAAACCTGATTTGGATAATGCCAACGTAGGGAATGTTTGCAGATGACGGCAAGTGCCTTGTTGGTGCTTGCCGTTTCTTTATATCAGGCAGTTGCAATTTAATATGCCGTTAGAGTGAGCAAAGCTCATGAAGGGGTGCACCACCGCGGGTGCAGGCTTCTTCATGGGCTTTTTTAATTGCGGCGGAAAGGAGAAAAGATGCGCGTTAACGGAAAAGAATTTGAGCTTAAACGCGGTATGACGCTGGTTGAATTTTTGGCTGAGCATAACTACCGCGCAGAACTGGTGGCAGTGGAGCGCAACGGGCAGATTGTGCCGCGTGCGGAATTTGGCGCAGCCGTTTTAAAAGACGGCGACGAACTGGAAATTGTAAGTTTTGTGGGAGGAGGTTAAAGCCGTGGCAGATGATTTTAACGGGCAGCTTGCGCAAGTGCGCGTGGGCATTGCCGGGCTGGGCGGTTTGGGTTCGCACATAGCGGTGTTTTTGGCGCGTGCGGGCGTAAAACACCTGCACCTTGTTGATTTTGACCGCGTGGACGAAAGCAATTTAAACCGCCAGCATTACTTTCTGCGCGACGTCTTTCTTTGCGGTTTCCAACTGATTTTTGGTGTTCTCAAGGTCATTTTCCGCAA